>Ga0172380_10000650_pt1 | contig 64859 bp, 75 predicted proteins | sample Leawe162metaG_FD_119747 | JGI IMG/M metagenome (GOLD analysis project Ga0172380, IMG submission 119747) | Leachate microbial communities from a municipal landfill in Southern Ontario, Canada - Leachate well 162 metaG | ecosystem: Engineered > Solid waste > Landfill > Unclassified | place... | reverse complement strand
GCGTCCGGCGCAGTCTACAATACCCCGTCAACAGGCCGCGTAGACCTGTCTTTGTCCGGTGGCAACGTATCCTATGCGCTTGGTGGCATCGTCTACGATACCGGCGCAGGATATCGCAAACTCACGATGTCCGGTATGTCGCTGAATAGCTGGGGGCGGACAAGCACAGCCGGCACATACTACGCCGTGCAGACCGGCGCTGGCGGCCCTGGGACAGAGATGACCTTTAGTGGGAATACGTTGAACTGCAACGACATCGTGCCCGCGACGGTCTCTGGCGTGTTGACCACTGCGAACGCCGCATTTTCGGGCAACATCACTGGAAATTTTCTGACTTCCTGCGGGAATGGCTTTGTCTTGCAAGGCGGTGCGGGGACTGTTTCGCTGTCCGGTAACGTATCCAAAGGCACAGCGGGGTCGAACGTCCTGGATAATTCGACCGCTGATATGTTGCTATGGCAGTCTGGGAATGTGTTTGATGTAGCGGCTGTGTCCACTCGTGCGCCGACGATTAGCAGTTGCGGCACGTCGCCCTCTGCATCTACAGGCTCTAGCAACCAATCTGGCACGATCACCATCGGCACAGGCGGTATTACGGCTTGCACTCTGACATTTACGGGCACGCTCCCACGCACTCCGAAGTGCTACGCAACAACCAACTCAGCGACCGTCACCGCTGGCGTCACGAGCATCGACACGACTGCCGTTGCGTTCGGGTTCTCCGCCGATCTGTCTAGCGGCGTCCTGCGGTATCGGTGCGAACTGTAAGATGACTGCTCAGGCATGGATCTCAACGGTTGTGCTGACAATCTTCGCGTTGGGCCTGGTGCTCGCCTTCACCAAGGCAGCGCCGGCCGGCGCAGAGACGATCCTGAACGTGATGCTAGGCGCCCTCGGCAGCATGTCGGTTCAGGTGGTCAGCTACTGGGTGGGGTCGTCATCCGGCTCCGCGCGGAAGACCGAGATCATGAACACGACCGCGGAAGGCGCCAATGGACAACGGTGATTTGACCTATATGGGGCTATCAACGGTCGAGGATGTTTGAAAGGTGAACACGCGATGAGCAAGAAGCCGGAAGACGAGAGGTTGCAGCCGACACACGTTGCGGTCCCGATCGGGGACTATAACGAGATGATCGGCTTTATTCATACCAACGTGCCCTATGCCATGGCGGCCCAGATCCTCCAGAAGCTGGAGAGGTCGCAGGCCTTCTATGCGCCGCCGTCCAATCCCGATCCCAAAAAGCAGAAGACCGATCCGCCGACCGCCCTGCAAAGCGAGGCGGACGAAGCAAATGCGGAAGCGGCTGCCGCCAAGCAGGCCAAGGCGGCGGCGGCGATCGCCGTGCAGCATGCGATCAACCAGCGCCGCGGGAAAGCCAACGGCGCGGCTCGGCCGTCCAAGGCCTGATACACAACACCCATCGGGGGACTGACACATGATTCTGAAAAAAAGCACCGGGGTCGTGGTGCATATCGGTCCCCTGGTGGACGCAACCGACATGGTCACCGTCGAGACCGCCCTGACGCTTTCCAGCGGCACGGCCGAGCTTTACACGGCCGGCGCGACATCAGCGACCGCCATCCATGCCAACACCTGGACGCACATCAGCGGCGGCGTCTATGCCCTGACGCTGACGTCATCGAACACGTCCATCGTCGGGCCCCTGCTGATCCATATCCACCCGTCCGGGGCGGTCCCGATCGTGCTGCGCGCGGACGTGCTGGAGGACACCGCCTTCAACACCCTGACGACCGGATCCGCCCTGGCCGCCAATGTCACCCAGGTCAACAGCGACGCCACCGCCGCGGCGAACCTGGCATCCTCGGCGCTGGGCATCCAGACGCTGACGATCCAGACCGGCGCAACCACCACGTCCATCCCGACGAACCTGACGCAGACCGACAACAACTTCTTCGCTGGTCGGACGCTGATCATCACGTCCGGTCCTCTCAAGGGCCAGGCCACGACCATCACCGCCTATAACGGGACCACCAAATACCTGACGGTGGCGGCTCTGACGGCGGCGCCTGGAACGGGCATCACCGGCGTCATCGTTTGATCGCAGCCAGGCCAAGGACACCGACATGACCACATCGCTATCGCTCCTTGGCCTGCCGATCACGTCGCCGGGGGCGATCGGAGCCAAGCCTACGCTCGGCCTGCCGACATACGGCTTCCGCATCGCGGAGTTCGACACCTGGCGCCCCGGGTATGGCGGCATGTCGGTTGAGGTCCTGATCGCTGATACAACGGATCGAGCCCCGCTCTACAGCGATCCATTCCTGGCGGTTTCGGTCGCCAACCCGCAGACCCTTCTGAGCTACACGGATGCCGCCGGCGTCATCTATGGGAAGTGGGCGGTCCCGATCTACACGAACGTCCCATACCGGCTGCTGATCCGTGAAACCGACAATGGCGGGATCGTCCGCCCGCCACTGCTGACACTGGCCGGCGAGGATGCCTCACTGGCTCTCGTGGCGGGGACCCGGGGGAACTATCCCCGAACCGTCGAGAGCGTGGTTGACCAGACCATCTATGCCGCCATGTTCGGGGCCATCGGCGGCGATGCTGGAACGGCGATATCGACCGCCACCCTGGTAGCGGCGATCGGCGCGGCGGCAGCGCAAGGCGGGGGGTATGTGCAGCTTCCCGCCGGCACCATCGAGATCGAGGCGCTGACCTTGGCACAGGGCGTCCGCCTGCGCGGGCATGGCCAAAGCGCCACGACGCTCGTCTGCCGGGACGCCGAGGCGGTCATCACCCTGGACGGCGATGGCGCGGGCCTGGAAGCCATGACGCTGGACGGCCAGATCACGCGCTCCGGGTCGATCGGCGTGCATGGCCATGACGTGTCCGAGCCCTGGATGAACGACATCCTGGTCAAGCGGTTCGACGTCGGCATTTCGCTCCAGGGGACATCGTCGGCGGTCTGGCACAACGTCTCGGTATCGGACTGCCGGATCGGATGCGAGCTGTTGGGCGATAGCGACTCGTCCGGGGACGGCGACGGCGCGGAAATCGCGAACGTCACCATGGTCGGCGGCTCCGCCTCGCTCTGCACCGAGGCCGGGCTTCAACTGAAATTCGTGGATCTGCCCGTGCGCGAGATCATCATCCAGGGGTTCGGGTTCGTCTCGAATGTCGGGCCCGGATTGAAGATGGTCGGCGCGCGCGGGATCACCACCGAGAATTGCTACTGGACCGGCAACACCGCGGCCATTTCCATCATGGATGGCGATGACGCCAACTATTCGGACCAGAACACGACGCAGCGCATCAGCATCCGAGGCGGGCAGATCAACGCCGGCACGGTGACCTTTGATGGTGCCTGCCGCAACGTGATGTTCGACGGCGTTGGCATCGTGAACGTGGATTTCGTGCTTGAGGTTCCCGAGGTCCCGATCGTCCTGCGGAACTGCATCGAGGACACGGACACCACCAGCACCGGCGACACGAAGAAGCTGGCACGGCAATCCACCTTCGATCACGGCGAGTGGACGGGAATCACGACCGACGCGACGGCGACGGTAGCCTGGCAGCAGGAGATCGGCTCAGGCGAGATCGGCCTGTTCACGGCCCGCGCCGTCGGCAACGCGCGCAACGCGGTCACCTACGGGATCTTCTGGGTTGTGGCCGGCTGCGCGCGCCCTGGCGCCGTGCTGAACTTCAACTTGCAGACCGGGAACTATACCGCGGGCAACGTGGTCACCGGAGCATCGTCCGGGGCATCCGCGCGCATCCAGGCAATCACTCAGGCGGCAGGATCCGGCAACATGACCCTTCGCGATATCACCGGCACATTCACCAGTGGCGAGCTGCTGACCGATACCAGCACGGGAAGCGCCCGGGTTTCCGGTTCCATCTCCACATCGGCCGTGGCGCTCGATGCCACCGGGTCCGATCCGGTGCGCGCGGACACCATCACGGGAACGGCCTGGGACGTCGCCTTCGATGTATCGGGCTCGATGATGCAGTTGAAGGTGACCGGCGAGGCGAGCGTCACGATCGACTGGACGGTTCATGTCGAACGGCTGGTATCCTGACATGGCGCAGTGGGCTGACTTCCCGTGGGACACGAAGATGTTTGTGTCGTCGGATGAAGCGATCTTGTCCAAGGCGGTGGCCGCGGTCGAGAACGCCTATGCAAACGCCGCCGGTGGCATGAGCCGGTTCCCCGGCCTGACGAGTTTCGTGACCGGCCTCGGCGGCAACCGGACCTATCAGACCGCGTTCCGAGGCAACCTGATCGCGGCGACGGACCAGGGGCGGGTCTATCGCATCGACCGGTCCGGCACCGTGACGGACATGACCGGCGTGCCGCTTTCGGGTGGCAAGCGAACCATCTTCGCGCAGACCGACGATCAGCTTGTCATGGCAGCCGGCGGCCCGCTGCTCCAGCTTTCCGGGACGCGGACCAAGCGCCTGGCGCCGACCGCGCCGGAAAGCACGCACGTTGCTTTCATCGACGGGTATCTGGTGGCGATCGAGCCGTTCAGCGGGAGGTTCTACTATTGCGACCCTGGCGAATACACGGTCTGGAACCCGCTCTCGATGTTCTCGGCCAACGGGAAGCCGGACGATCTTAATTCGCTGGTGGTCACCCCGTTCCGGGAAATCCTGCTGGCGGGACAGGACTCGGTCGAGCAATACGAGACCTTCGCCAATGGCAACCAGCCCTTCGCGCGGCGGTGGACCACCGGCACCGGCGTCTATGCGCCATACACCCTGCTGGCCGACGAGACCGGAACCTATGGCATCAACAGCCGGTTCGAGTTCGCCCGCTTTGTCGGCCAGGTGACGGAGGACCAGTCCGCCAACGTAGCTCTCCTGTTCGAACGCGTTGACGATTGGACGGATGCCTGGGCGGCCGAGTGCGGCATCCGCGGCCAGAAGCTGATCATGCTGCAGATGCCGAATGCGTCGAACGCCTACGGCACCAAGGGCCTGACAATGCTGCTCGACTATCGCAACAAGCGGTGGTCGTTCCTGTATGGCTGGGATGACGTGGACAAGCGGCCGGCGCGCTGGCCAGGCTGGTCCATCCAGCGCCTGTGGGGCCGGATGTTCGTGGGCGTGCAAGGTGGCATCGCGGAACTGACCGACCAGTCGTTTCAGCTTCTCGGCAAGCCCTATCCGTTCCTGATCCGCTCGGCCCATGTCGACAAGTTTGGCGCGTCCCGGATCGATGACGTCGAGGTTCGGATCAAGCGCGGCGGCGGTCCATACGACAATGACAGCGCCCGGATGCCCCGGATCGGCATGCGCGTGAACCGGGACAACATGGGCTTCGATCAATGGATGTTCGAAGACCTGGGCCGGCCGGGCGAACGGGATATGATGATCCGGTTTGGTTCGGTCGGATCGGCCGACACATGGCAGTTCGAGATCGCCGTGTCCGACAACGTCGAGGTCGAGTTCAGTGGGATGAAGATCCAGGTCGAGCGCCTTAGCTGGTAGGGCGACGGCGCTGCCTTTGAGGAGACGCCGCGATGCCAGTTGAAACCGGGAACACACTGCCGCGGCCGCCTCGCCTGACCGGCGATAAGGACGGCGATCGGCAGGTTCTCAACAAGTGGATGCAGGACCTTTACAACACCCTGGTCCTGGGCGCGAACGTCACCGGAACGCTGACCGATCACGAAACCCGCATCACGAACCTTGAGGCGCAGGTGCTTGCCCTGACGGCTCGGGTCACAGACCTGGAAGGGCCATAACGCATGTCCGACAATCCCTATCGCGTGCTGGAGGCTTTGCCGCCCGCGCCGTTCGCGCCCCGCAATGGCGTCCCCGCAACCGGGCTTGGTGCGATCAACGCAGATCCATCGACGCCGGCCTATCAGGTGCCGACCTGGCGCGCGGATTGGGGCAGCTACCTGTACCCGACGTTCGGCTATCGCCCGGGACAGGCCGCGCCCGCGCCTCCTGGTGGCGGCACCGGGACGGGTACCGGTACTGGCACCGGGACCGGGACGGGCACTGGAACAGGGACAGGGACCGATACTGGAGCCGGAACCGGCACCGATACTGGCGCGGGTGACGGCTCTGGTTCGGGCGATCCAATCAGCAGCGAAGGGGTGCCCGGGACGGGAACCACCGGACCGGGTGGGACTGGCGGAACCGGCGGGGCTGGAGGCAGCGAGAACGTGCCTGGCACCGGCCTGCCTGGGGTGCCTGGAACGCCGGGCCCCGGAACTGGAACAGGATCAACCGGGGGCGCTCCTGGATCCCCCGGCAACCAGGGAGGAGCGTGGGATGACGTTGCTACTGCTATCGAGCAGGAGCCTGGAGCCTTCAAGGGTCTTCTGGATTTCTTTGGCATCGGCACTGGCGCGGGCGTTGGACGGACGCTTGTTGGTGCAATCGTCGGAGCCCTGGGCGGTGCCGTGGCCGGTCCCGTTGGCGCTCTGGTCGGCGGCTTTACCGGTCGAACCCTTGGAGCGAAACTTGGCGGGCTGTTCGACATTCCCGCCGACCAGGTCGGGTCGGGCGTCGATACGGGCGGCTGGGACGACGCTGGGGCGGGCACCGGGACTGGCACGGGAGCGGGGGAGACACCGGGGGCGGGGAACACCGGGGGCGGGACGGGGACCGGTTCGCAAGGCGGTGGCACGGGCACGACGCCGGACACGACGGGAGGCACGCCGGGCGCAGGCACGGGCACACCGGCTCCAGGCCAGACGGGCGGGCTGCCTGGTGTCCCGGTAGCGCCGGCACCTGATCCAGCAGCGGCCCAGGCAGCAGCCCAGGTCGAGGCGCAGCGTGCGGCGATGGCCGCTGCTGCTGCATCACCGACGGCCCAGCGTGCCGCCGCCATGCTGCGCGCCGATCCGCTGGCAAATCTGACGCCTGCCCAGCGTGCCGCGCGCGCATCGACGACGGCCCTGACCGGCACTAACCCGGCATCCACGGCGCAAGCCGCAGCCCAGGCTCAGTCCTTGAACCAGGCGCAGACGCAGGCAGCCGCCGGCGCGCAGGCTGTTGCACAAGCGCAGGCGGCGGCAGATGCACAGGCAGCCGCGCAGGCACAGGCGCAAGCCGCGGCGGCGGCAAGCCCGTCTGGAGGCGGCAGTGGCGGTGGTGCCGGCAGCGAAGACAGCGTCGGCGGGCAGGGCGCTGGATCGGGTCCTGGTGGCGGAGGCTCCGCAGGGTCTGCTGGGGCCGGTACCGGAGGTGGCTCCGGTGGGGGCGGATCGGGCGGAGGCAGTGGCGGTGGCGCAGGTGATGGGCCTGGCGGCGATGCCAGCGGAGGAGCCGGCACCGGAGGCGGTGCTAGTGGTGGCGCCGGAACCGGGGATGCCAGCGCCGGCACTGGAGCGGCAGGTGGGGGAACGCCTGGAGGCGGCTATAGCGATATGTCCGTGTCCGATCTGGCCGCCGCCGCTGGCGTCAGTGTTGGCGACATCGAAAACGCCATGGCTGCCGCCGGGGTATCGAGCGTGGCAGACCTGATGGGTTCGTCCGCGGTTACCGGACAGACAAACATCGGCATTGATCCGGTCGAAGTGAGCGGCGCGAAAGACGCTGCCATGCCGGCAGGACCATTCACCGGTCCGCTTAGCGTATTTGCGACTTTCGATCTGGCCGACGACGACGCGGCCACATCGACAACAAACGATTGGGGCACCGATGTTGCTGCCCCAGATCTCGCAGGGGTCGATTGGGGCGCGCCCGACGCGGTCGATATTGGGTCATTCGACGGACAGGATGCACCCGAAGGGGAGGCACCCGAAGGGGCGGCTGAAGGCGCAGCCGAAGGAGAAAGCGGTGGCGGCGGTGGTGGCGCTGGTGGCGACATGGGCGGCGGAGATATGGGTGGTGGCGACATGGGCGGCGGAGATATGGGCGGCGGGGACGGCAGCGGCATGTATCTCGGTGGCTGGGTGACGCCAGAGCGGTTGAGCGGACCCAACCCGCCTGGCCCGGACGATGGCCATGTCCCGCTGGATGTGGGTGAGTTCGTTGTCCCGGCCGAGCAGGCGCAGCGCCATTCCGGCACGCTGGAATCCATCCGGGCGGACGACGGCGGCATGATGGACGATGACGACATGCCGTCGCAGTTCATGCCGCCGGCCGGTGGCGACGCCGTCGGTGGGACCATGATGACCCGCGCGCGCGCCATGCCCGAGCAGAACCGCACAGCCCTGGCCGCGGCCCTGTTCAGTTCCCCCGCGGCGGCGCAGGCCTTGGTCGGCGTGCTTGGCCCGGGGTTCCTGCCGATCTTGCAGGAGATCCAAGGGGGCGCCGGGCAGCCGGGCGAGGTAATGCCTGATCCGGCGTTTCCCGGTATGGGCGGAAGTCCCATGATGGGGGCACCTGGCGCGGCTGGTGCCGGCGGGCTCGGTAGCGTCACGGCGATGGGTGGTCCGCCGTCGCCGTCGACGCACCCGATGCAGCGTTGACCGGGAGGAAGCGATCATGAGTGATTGGTTCGCGGACATTTTTTCGGGCTGGGACGCGGGCTCGATTGCCGACTCGATCCCGGCCGCCAGCGTCGATACCAGCGGTTGGGATTGGGGCAGCGCGGTCGACACTGGCAGCTTTGACCTGGCGAGCGGTGGCGACAGTTCCTGGTGGGGCAGCCTGACCAATGCCCTCGGCGGCACGTCAGGCATTACCCGCCTGGTCGGCGGCGCGCTCGGTGCCGGCGGCAACATCCTGGCCAGCAACCAAGCCCAGGCCGGCGCCAACCAAGCGGCGGCCATTCAGGCGGCGGCCAACGCGGCGGCGCTCGACAAGATCCTCGCGGCGAACAAGGAGGCGCGCGACGTCATGGTTCAGCGGTCCGATCGCGGGCTCGCTGACATCGATGCAGGCCTTGGATCGTTCAAGACGACGCTGAACCCGTTGCTCACGCCGAACCCGCAGGTGCTCCAGCAGCATCGCGGCCTGACGGACCAGCAGCAGATCGGGCTTGAGGACCTTCGCCGGTCGGGGCTCGCCTCTCTGTCTGCCACCGGCATGCGCGGCGCTGGGCGGGCTGGCATCGGGACGCTCATGGACCAGGAGCGCCGGTATCGGGCGGCAGCCGCGGCTGGCAACGACGCGGATACCCGGCAGGAGCTGCGACGCGCGCAAGGCGTGGCGGACTCGGCCCGCGGGACCATGGCGGCCGGCGAGCTACAGACCGGCGGCGCCAAGGCAAACGCCAACATGATGGTCGGCAACAACCTGGCCAGCTCGATTACCAGCGGCGGGCAGTCGGCCGGATCGCTGACCGCCCAAACCGGACAGTCGGCGGCGGACGCGGCGCGCACCACCGGGGCAATCGGGGCAAACGCCACGACGTCCACGGCCAACGTGCTGGGTGACACGGTCGGCCAGCTTGGGGCAATCATTGCGGACCAGCGGCGGTATTCGTCCCCTGGCAGTTCCTGGGGAGTCTGAGACCATGAGCGGTAGCCTGGGGTTCATCACGTCGAACATGGCCGGCCGGGCGTTCGATCAGCAGACCGACACCCTCGACAGGCAGCGCCGCCAGCAGGATGAAGCCCGGAAGCGTGACGAACAGCGCGCGGTTGATGAAGCCGTGCGCGGTGGGTTGCAGGAGATCACGGCGCAGCCGCAACAGCCAGCGCCGGCCGCCCCCGCACCAGCCAGGCCGCTTGTCAGCCCCGACGATCGGACCACCTTCCGGTCCCGCATCCAGTCCGTGGAAGACCCGACCGGGACCGCGGTGAACAAGCAGGGCTTCTCGGGCAAGTACCAGTTCGGCACCGCGGCGCTGAATGCCGCCGGCATTTACGATCCGCTCCCAGGCGAAGACCTGAAAACCAACCAGTGGAAGGGGACGATCAGCCTCCCGGATGGTCGGGTCATGTCGCACGCGCAGTTCCTGGCGGACGGCGGCGCGCAGGACACGGCGTTCGAGATCCACCAGAAGAACCTGGACAGGGAGATCGCGGCGCGCGGGCTCGATAAGTACGTCGGGCAGAATGTAGGTGGACGAACGATCACGCGCGAGGACCTGTATTCGGCGATGCACTTTGCCGGACCGACGGGCGCGGAGAGGTATCTTCGGTCGGGCGGGACCGCCAACCCGGCGGACGCGAACCGGACGAACGTGTCGCAGTACCTGCAGAAAGTGGGTGGCGCGCCGGCAGCGCAGCCGACACCAGGGCCTGGCCTGAGCGGGATCGACTATTCCCCGATCATCCGGCGCGTGGCGGCGACGCCGGGTGGAAGCACGGTCGGACTGCAAACGCTCCAGCAGCAGGGCCAGCAGATCGACAAGAGCATCACCCGGGCTGACCGGCAGGCCGAGCAGCAGCGCCAGCAGGGGAATTGGGACACCACCCGCACGGACCGATTGACGCAGCAGGATCAGGCCCGCCGGGACGGTTACCAGAAAATGGCGATGGAGGCGTTCGCCCGCGGTGACGTCGATGCCGGCAAGTACTATGCCGATCAGAGCGGGATCCAGCTTCCCCCCGAGGTCATGAACAACACCGGGGCGCTCAAGCGGCTGGGCGATGCCACGACGATGGCGACGCGGCTCTATGGCACGGACAAGGCCGGCGCCGCCCGGTTCGTGCAGTCCTACCTGCAAACCGGCGATGCGGTGGAGGCGATCAATCAAGCGGGCGTGCCAGCGAGGCAGGGCATGACCGGGGGAAAAGTGCTCTATTCCGTGGGGCCGGACGGCAAATCCGTAGCCATGATGGTTGATGCCTACGGCAACGCCACCCCGATCCTGGACGGCGCCGGCGAACAGGTGGTTCGTCCTGAGAAGCCTGTCAGGCCCAACATACAGTGGTCGCGGAACCCGGACGGGACCGAACAGGGCATGATCGTCGGTCCCGATGGTGTTGCGCGGCCGATGCAATGGGAAGGCGGAGGGGACGTTACCAGGTCGCCCAAGCCTGCTGGTGCCGCTGGAGGCGGGCGGCAGCTTGCCATCCAGGTGAAGGAGAAGATGCTGGTTTCCGCGGGGTTCAGTCCGCGCGATGCGGCAGCGATGGCAGCAGGAGCCACCCCGTCGGGCAACTCTTTGGCGAATATCGCTCAGAAAATATCGAGCGACGTTGAGGGGGATTTCCGGCTCGCTGAAATGACGCCTGAACAGAAGGCGCAGGAGAAGCGGAGGCGCCTGGCCGAAGTCCGGGATCTGATTTCGACACCGACTGCGGCAGCGCCAGCGCCCGGAGCCCCGCCCCAGACCGGGGCGCTTGGCACCATCACGGCGACGCCGCCGGCCGCACCGGTAGCGCCGGCCGCACCTGCCGCCGCGCCTCCCGCACCGGCCCCTGCGCCAATGCCGCCGCCATCCGGTCCGCCGGCTGGGTTTGTGCCAGGTGAAACGCCGTCGCCCCAGGCTCAACCGCAGGCCCCGCCTAGGCCGCCGAGCGTCCCCCGTGGCAGTCAGTTCAGCCCGACGCTTGGCCGTTGGCGCGATCCGACGGGCCGCATGTATGACCAGAACGGGAACCCCTTGTAATGAGCGACTGGCGCCCTCGCGTTGAAGCCATGATCGCTGGCCAGCAGGCAGCGCCGCCCCCGGCCTCGCCGACCGAAGTGGACGACTGGATCACGCCAGCGGAGCCGATGGCCGCAGCAGCTCCAGCAATGCCCGAGGTCGATGACTGGATCACGCCGGATGAACCGGCGCCGTCGTTTATGGACTCGGTGAACGCGGCTCCAGGGCGCGTGCTGGAGTCGGCCATGCGCGGTGGCGTCCAGGGGTTCCGGGAAGGCGGCGTCATCAACCTATCGCGCGAGGAACAGGCTCGCGCGGTTCAAGAGTGGGGGCCGATCGCCTACCCGATTGCGACGCTCGGCGCCGGCGTCGATCTGGCGGCCCGTGCCGGCGCAGGCCTGTTCCGTGGCGCGCAGGCCGGCGTTCAGCAGTTGTTCGACGAGTTCGGCAATCCACAGCTTGGGCGCGATGTTGCGGCCATGCCGGAAGCGTTCATGGGCGGGCCGTCCATTCCGGCGCCGCCGCGCGCCGCGCCTGTTGCCCGTGGCCCTTCCGGCCCAGGCACGCTCCGGCTGACCGGGCCGGACTCGCCCATGCCGAGCGGTCCGGCCCCTGGCAGTCCGCCGGGTTCTCCGGGGGCGCCTCGCCCGGCAGGGCCGCTTCCGACCACATGGGGTGAAGTTCTCCAGCAGACCAACGAAGGCACGCCGCCGCCGGCGGCCCCTCGCCCCGTCGAGCCGGCGCCAACCGCCCCCGCAGCGCCATCGGCCGCGCCCCGTCCGCAGCAACAGTCGCCGGTCATGGTTGCGGAGCCCGTCGCGCCGCCGGTCTCTCCCGTAGCGGCCTTGGATGCGATGATGCCAGCGGCCGAGCGCCGCCAGACGTACCCTCATGTCCCGGACGCGGAACTGGCGGTAGTGCTGGACCAAGCCGTCAAGGAGACGATGCAAAAGGCGCCGCCGGGCACGCCGGGCATGACGCCGGATGCGTTCATGGCGCGCGTGCGGCAGGTGTTTGAAGGCCTGATGCTTCCGATCAACACGGCCGCAACCATCGCCGCGCGCAAGACAAGCCTCGGCAACATGCTGAACGACCCGCGGCCGAATGAGGAGATCGCGGCCGAGATTGCGGCGCAGCAGACCGGCGCGGTGGATGATGCCCGTTCGCGCCTCCCCGAAGGCTTCACAATTCAGGAGCAGCCGGGCGGCGAGTGGACGCTGTTTGATCCTGCCGGGGATCCGGTCGGCTCGGTGCTGGACGTGCCGACGCAAGCCGACCTGGACAAGTGGATCACCGACGCCGAGGGACTAGCCCAGGACGTCGACTGGTCCGACGCGCTGCGCGATGGCGACGGGACGAAGGCGTCACCAATCAACGTGGTTCAGCCAAACGACCTTGCGGCCGTGGCGCCCCTGATCGCCAAGCCGCCGACGCCAGATCAGGCCGCGGCCGGCAATTACCAGAAGGTCCACGCCAAGCTGCACGGTCTCGACATCGCGATCGAGACGCCGGCGGGCGGAGAGCGGCACGGCATCGACCCGGACGGCAAGCCGTGGACGACGGTGATGCCCGGCGACTATGGCGAGATCAAGCGCAGCAAGGGCGCCGACGGCGATCCGGTTGACGTCTACCTCGGTCCCAGCGCGCATGAGGCAAACCAGCACCCGGTCTGGATCGTCGATCAGATCGACCCAAAGACGGGCCAGTTCGACGAACACAAGGCGATGATCGGGTATCCGACGCGCCAGGCTGCCGAGACGGCATATCGCGCTGGCTTCTCCAACGGGTCCGGCCAGTCTCGCATGGGCGCCGTGTCGGACATGGGCTGGCCGCAGTTCATCCGCTGGGCCCGACGCGGAAACACCACCGATCCCCTGCGCTATCAGCCGCCGGCGACACAGCCGGCTGGCACGCCAGAACCAGTGTCGGACATGCCGGGACCAGCCCCGACCGATATGGGAATCCCCGCATCGGTGGATGCGCCAGCCGGGCCGGCACCAGTCCCACCGGAGCCAGAACCCGAGCCGATCCAGCAGTTGATGGTCGAAGCCGAGCTGCTGGAGATGGACCTGGCCGCGCAGGGCACGCCGGGCAGCAACGACGCATGGGATCAGGTGCAGATCCCGGTGACGATCGAGGAGGAACAAGATGGAGGATCCACACGAAGCGGTGGCGACGGCGACAATGGCGGCCAAGCGCCTGCGGATGCGAGCGAACCGCCAACCCGGCCTGAGACCACAGCAGAGGGCGCAGGCCAGGAACCTGGCGGCGAGGCTGGAGACGGCGGCGGGCAGCGTCCTCCGGTCGCTCGGCCACGGCCTGCCGACAATCAAGGCCGGCCGACCGTCACCACCGAACCCGACCGGGGCCCCCGACGGGATCCCGAGCCGAGCGCCCCAAGCCCCAGCCCCAGCGTTCAGGGACCAGGGGAACAGGGGCGGCCGGCCGTCGAAACCGTTGAAGCCCCAGGAGCGGGTGTAGGCAAGCCGCCGGCGCCGCAGCCTGCCCTTGCGCCCCCGGCGCCCGCTACCCCGCCTCGGCTGGAATGGACGCGGATCGGCACCAACTTCTACGACAATCCTCTATTCGAGGACGGCCGCGGCGTTCGCTCCTACACCGAGGACGGTATCCGGGTGACGGAGCCGGTCTCGATTAACCCGGCAGGCGGCATCACGGTTAGGGAACGCTCGCCCGAATACATGACGCAGGAGGAACTGGAGAATGCTGGGCCTACAGTATACGGAGACAGCCCTGAAACACTGGAAGCAGTGGCGCCCGAAGATGGTGGCGGAGATGCTCCGGTCGGGGACGCTGGATCAGGAAGTGCAGGCGGCGAGCAAGGAAGCAGCACGGCAGGTGTCGGAACTGATGCAGGCGGGGATGCAACAGTTCGAGGCGGAGGAGATGGTTCTACGGGAACTGATCTACCTGACGCCGGAACCGGAACTGGCGTAGCGCCGAAGGCCCCGCGGCCGAAGAAGGAGAAGGCCGCAGCCAAGCAGAAGGCCGCCAAGCCGCCGCCGGAACCCGACGCTGCCCCGCCGCTTGAGGACGCATCGTCTGGCAACATCCCGGCGATCGATTTCGTCATCGATGACAGCCTGGAGCTTGGGAAGGGCTCAGAGGGCGAGAAGTACCGGGACAACGTCGCGGCCATCAAGACGCTCAAGAAGATCGAGGACGAGAACCGGCGCGCGACGCCGGACGAACAGCGCGTCCTTGCCCGGTATGTCGGCTGGGGCGGCTTGAAGAACGCCTTTCGTGTCGCCGGCTCGGGGGAAGGCGAGGGCGTCGCGAAGGGCTGGGAGAAGCGGGTAGCCGAGCTTGAAGAACTGCTGACGGCGCCGGAACTGCGCGCGGCCCGCGCGTCGACCAGGGCGGCGCACTACACCAGCCAGGCGGTCGTTGAGGCCATCTGGTCTGGCGTGCAGCGGCTGGGCTTCACCGGCGGCGCGGTGCTGGAGCCGTCGGTCGGGACCGGCAACTTCCTCGGCCTGATGCCGCAGGAACTGCGCGGCACGTCCAAGGTGCTGGCGGTCGAATATGACAGCCTCACCGCGCGCATCGCCAAGAACCTGTATCCCAACGCCTCGGTGCTGCACTCGGGTATTCAGAGCGTGCCGCTGCCTCGCAACCAGTTTGCCCTGGCGATCGGCAATCCGCCGTTCGGCAACGAGAGCCTGTATTTCCGCTACAACCCCGAGGTCAACCGGAAGACCATCCACAACCAGTTCTTCCAGGCATCGCTTGATGCCGTCGAGGAAGGCGGTCTGGTGGCCATGGTCGTGTCGCACTTCCTGATGGACGCGCTTGACCGCAGCAACCGCCTTGAACTGGCCAAGCGAGCCGACCTTGTCGGGGCAATCCGGTTGCCTGACACGGCGTTCAAGGAGAATGCCGGCACCGAGGTCGTGACTGACATCCTGTTCTTCCGCAAGCGGAGCGGGGAGGAGGCATCTGTCGCGCAACAGGTCGCCGTTGAACTAGCCGGGGGTAAGGCGCCGAAGGAACCGGACGCGCTCTACACGCGGATCAAGGCCGAAATCGAGGCATGGACCGTCGCGGAGGCAACCCGGGATCCGTCCGGGTCTGATGCGATGATCAACGCCAACCAGTACTTCATCCGCCGACCGGACATGGTCATCGGCAAGATCACCGCGGCGGGCACGATGTATGGTTCTGACCCCGCGCTGAATGTGACCTTGGATGACCCGGCGCAGTTTGAGCCGATGCTGGCAAAGGCCATCGCACGCCTGCCGTCAGGGCGGCCGCGGGACGACATCGCGGAAAGGACGCTGGAGCAGTTCAACCTGATGGCCGACGCCATGCGCCTGGCCGTCGATCGGGCGGAGGTCGGTGCCGTCACGCGCACCGACAAGGGCGGGCTCAAGGTTGTGGTGTCCGTCTACGGCGGCGGCAAGCCCCTGATGCGCGAGATCCCGCTGACCGCCGACACGCCGTTCAATCCCGAGTACAGCTACACGCGAGACGGCAAGTGGGAGCGGACCCAGGACCGAAAGGGGCCGGACAAGAAGCCGCTGAAGGTGCTGGACGCCGACGGCAAGCCGACCCGCTACAACCAGAAGGTCACGACGACATACGCCACCACCGCCGACATCCCGACCAGGGACAAGTGGGGCGCCGAGCGCATCGAAATGATGACCGACATGCTGCCCATCCGGGAACTGCTGAAAACGCAGTTGTCCTTGGAGACGCAGGACTCACCCGACCGAATGCTGACCGCCAACCGGGAGAAGCTGAACAAGGCCTATGACGCCTTCGTGAAGAAGCATGGCCTGCTGCACAACGCCAAATCCATCGCTATCGCCACGACCATGCCCGACGGCGCGTTGATCCTCTCGGTGGAGGAGAACGTGGGGACCCGAGAGGACCCGAAGTATACCAAGGCGGCGATCATGAGCCGCCGGGTCACGTCGCCCCCGAAGATGGCGGAGAAGGCGGATAGTCCGTCCGACGCCATCGCATTGGTGTTGAGCGAGCGCGGGGTGCTGGACCTGGACCGCCTGGCGGAATTGCTGGGCACGGATGCCGCGGGCGCGGAGAAGGCCATTTCCGGGGGCGCCTCGCCGCTGGCGTTCTTCGATCCCGAGACGAACCTGTGGGAGCCGAAGGACGGCTATCTGTCTGGGCAGGTGCGGCGCAAGCTGAACGCCGCCAGGGACGCCCGCCTGGAGGCGAACGTGAAGGCCCTGGAAGGGGTCATGCCCGAGGACTGGAACGCCGGGCAGATCACGCCGAACATCGGTAGCGGGTGGATACCGCCCGATATCTACGCCGACTTCCTCATGTCGCTCGGCTATGACCATGCCACCGTGCTGTACAGCGAGAAGACCAACAGCTTCTCGGTGATGGCCGATGGCACGGCGAAGGTGCAGTGGTCGACCAGCGTTGCTCGCGCACGAAAGACGGACGATATCGTCAGCCGGCTGCTCAACTCGCAGTCGATGCGAGTGACCTATAGGGACCAGGATGATAATTTGATCTTCGCGGAAGAAGCCACGGCCGAGACGGAAGCCAAGGCGGCCGAGATCTTCAACGAGTTCCTGGATTGGGCATATAGCGACGACGATCGGCGGCAAAGGCTGGTCAAGGTGTTCAACGAGAAGTTCAACACCCGTGTCCTGCGCCAACGGGACGGATCGCATCTGACGCTGCCGGGCAAGGTCCCGGACAGCATGATCAAGATGCGCCGTCACCAGATGAATGCCATCTGGCGAGGCGTCACCGATCCGGTGGTGCTCTATGACCATGTCGTCGGCGCGGGCAAGACGTTCGTTGCCATCGCCCGGATCATGGAACGCCGGCGCATGGGTCTGACGCGCAAGGCCCTGGTCGTGGTGCCCAAGCATCTGACCGAGCAGTGGGGCGGCGATGTTGCCAAGCTCTATCCCGGGGCGAAGATCCTGGTGGCGGGCGAGGCCGACTTTGACCGCAAGAACCGCCGCCGGCTGTTCGCGAAGATCGCGTCCGCTGACTATGACATGGTCATCATCGGGCACAGTTCGTTCGGGTTCATCGATCTGGACCAGGCGACCGAAGAACGCTTCCTCATGGAGGAACTGGCCGACGCGATGGCCGCAGCCATAGAGGCGGAGGAAGCCGCGGCGGCAAGCGGAGAAGGCGGCTGGGGTAAGCCATTCGGCGTGGCCGAGGCGGAGCGTCTGATCGCCAAGATTGAGGCTCGGTTGGCAAAGCTGCGCGATGGCAACCGGGATCGGCTGCTGACGTTCGAGGAAATGGGCATCGACGATCTGACCATCGACGAGGCGCACGAGTTCAAGAACCTGTCCTATTCATCCCGCCTGACCAATGTATCAGGCATGGGGAACAAGGCCGGGTCGAACAAGGCCATGGACCTGCATCTGAAACTGCGGTCGCTGCGCGAGCGGCCGGGTTCGTCGGTTGCGTTCCTGACGGGCACGCCGATCAGCAATTCCGCCTCGGAAATGTATCTGGTCCTCAAGAACCTGGCGCCGAAGGAACTGAAAGAGCTTGGCCTGGACAACTTCGACGCCTGGCGGTCGATGTTCGTGGCTTATGCCTCGGCGTGGGAGCCGACCGAGGCTGGCGGCATGAAGGAGGTCACCCGCCTCGGCCGCGAGTGGATGAACATGAAGTCCCTCATGGACCTGTACTATTCGGTCACGGATGCCGTGACCTTGCAGGACTTGAAGGAGGTATTTGCGGAGGACAATCCGGGCCAGAAGTTCCCGGTCCCGGATGTGCTGTCAGATCGCCGCAATGGGGACGAACGCGAGCAGATCACGATCGCGCCGACGCCTGAGCAGCGGGCCATCCTGCGGGACCTGGTGGTAGGGTTCGAGGGACTGAAAGACATCAGGGACCCGAAGGAACGGTCCGCCGAAATGTTCCGGCTCATGGATCGCGGGCGGAAGGTGTCGCTCGATGCGCGCGCGATCAATCCCAGGACCAGGGTGCAGGACGGCACGGGCAAGATCGGCGCCGTGGTCAAGAACGTCACGCGCATCTACCGAGAGTGGGAGAAGGACCTGGGGACGCAGGTGATCTTCCTGGATCGATCGGTGCCCACGTCCAAGGGCGACGACAAGATCGTTCAGGCCTATGACGCGGCCCGCGCTGCGATGCAGAAGGCGATAGAGGACCAGGACGAGAAGGCCCAGGGCGTCGCCGCGGACAAGCTGGAGAAGTTCAACGCATCCGAGGTCGAGGCGCTGCGTGATGCACTGGCCGGCGGCTGGAACGCCTATGCGGAGATCAAGAAGCAGCTTGTGCAGCAAGGTATTCCGGCTGACGAGATCAGGTTCATCCAGGAGGCCGGGACCGACGAACAGAAAAAGGCGCTGTTCTCGCAGGTGCGGTCGGGCAAGATCCGGGTATTGATCGGATCGACGCAGCGGATGGGCGCCGGGACGAACGTGCAGGACCGGCTTGTCGGCTTGCACCATGTCGACGTGACGTGGAAGCCGTCCGACATCGAGCAGCGCGAAGGCCGCATCATCCGCCAGGGCAACCTGCTGTTGAAGAAATACGGCGACGACTTCGCCGTAGAGATCATCGCCTACGCCACCGAGATGACCACCGACGCGAAAATGTGGTCGCTCAATGCGGGCAAGCTCAAGACGATCAACGGCATCCGCAAGTACGACGGCTCCTTCATGATGGAGTTCGAGGACACCGAGGCGGAAAGCATGGCCGAGATGGCGGCGCGTGCGACCGGAAACCCGCTGATGGTGGAGCGCGTGACGCTGGATGGCGACATCCAGAAGCTGGAGATCCAGCAGCGCGCCTATACCAAGTCCCAGGCCGCCATGAGGGATGAACTGGCCACCGCCGAGAAGGCAGTGGCGGACGCACCGGCAACGGCGGCGTGGTACGAAGCATTCGATGCGGAATTGAAGAAGGGCATCGAAGACGCGCGGGAAGCGAGCAACAAGCGCAGCACCACCGTCGAGGGGGGCACTGTCAGGAGCCGGACGTCGGCAAAGGCTGCCGCAGATGCCGCAATCGTCCGCCAGAGGGCTGGTGACGAGAAGGCGCGCTATTCGATCGAGATCGGGGGCGAGAAGCACACAACCCAGGCGAACATTGATCGGGCGATCGCGCAGGCGTTCGGGACCGAGGACTTCCAGGCGACCTTCAAGGGCAAGAGCTACATCGACGTTGGCGTCCTGGCCGTGGACGTCGTGGCGGCCTTTGATGCCCACATAAGCCGGGGGATGACTGTCGATGGCATCACGATCAACGGCATGCCGGTTGAGGTCGACGCGCGGCACAGCAGTTTCAGACGCAATCCGACTACCGAGTATGCCTTTTCTCTGAAGGAGGAGAAATCAGGCCGCACGATGATCCCGTACTGGTCGGACAATGAGGGCCACGAGGTAAGGGTCGGCATGATCCGCGGTGGCCTGGATGTTTTGCTGAACCGGACGCGGTTGGTAGACTTCAAGGGCACGGCCGACGAGGTCCGCTCACACGCCGCGACGGCTGGGAAGCGCATCCCCGAATTGCGCGAGCAGGTGGGGAAGCCGTGGGCGAAGGCTGCCGATCTGGACGCCAAGCGCGAGCGCCTCGCGATCGTAACCGCTCAACTGGCCGGAACGTCTTTCTCGGACGCGCTCAAGGACCCGGACAAGGCGGTAGCGTTCTCCCTGAAATGGACGATGACGCTCGACGACACGGGCGAGTTCATCCAGCCCATGCTGTCCGCCGGCCAGACGCCAGAACAGGCGCGGGCGCTGTCAGGCTGGGAGAGCGTCGAGAGTGAGCCGATCGCCCCCACCGATCCGGCCGTAACCCAAGCCTCTATCGAAGCCGTGCAGAAGATCGTCGGGCCCAAGGGCCGGGTGCAGACGATCCCCCGCACGATGACGGCACAGGCCGGCATGTCGACGAACGCAGGCGCCGATATCGGCGGGTTCGCCATGGGCGGGCTCATGCGCGTGGCCGAGGCGCCGCGGGCGGAGCGATTCCACTGGAACCTGCATCACGAGAGCATCCACGTCCTGCGGAACCTCGGACTGTTCTCCCCGGGGGAATGGAAGACGCTGGAGGCGGCCGCCCGGCGGCAGGGCTGGGTTGAACGCTTCGATGTGGCAAAGCGGTATCCGAACCTGCCGGAAGATCGCCAGATCGAGGAGGCGATTGCCGAGGCCTTCGCCTCTGCCAGCCGGGGCGACAAGGACGCTCCGACCGGTGGCGTGCTGGGCCGGGCCTGGCAGAAGACGCAGCGGTTCCTGGGTGCTTTCCGCAACGCGCTGGAAGGCCGCGGGCTGCGGACCGCCGAAGGTGTCTTCGAGAGGACGACGGCTGGTCGGGTAGGGTCACGCGCCACGGCGCGCATGGCACCCCGCGGCCCGCAGGATATGGCCGAGCAGGACCGCCGTGCGGCGGAACTGGAGCGCGCCCTGACACTGCCCACCGATGAAGGGGACGTCAGCCTCATGGCGGGCATGTCTCCTGAGTTGAAGCGGATGCTGGCGGAGGCGGCGGCGCGGACCAAGCGGGCGACCGATGCGGCTGTCTCCAAGCTGTGGAGCGGCACCAAGGTCCCGGATGGCGTGACGGTCGAACAGCCGCTTGAGCGGCGCGACATTTCCAGCCTGACGGCGCCGTTCAAGACGCCGACGCTGGTGTTCCAGCATACGGAACTGGCCCCCGTGATCGCGGCGGGGATTCGCGCGGAGGAACTGCAAAGCCGGTGGATCACCAGGCTGGTGCATCGCTATGACCAGATCCGCAAGACGCTCGACGACGCCGAAGGCAGCTTCGACAAGGTGACAGAGGCGCTATGGGCGGGTGACGCCGACCAGGTGGACATTGCCGACGCCGATGCCAGGGCGGACCTGTTCAACGAGTTTGACCTGGACGACGCCGAGGCCGAGGCCTTCATGTCGTTCCACAAGCTACTGGAGGCCCAGGCGCGGCTGGTGGACAACCACCGTCGATACATGATGCCCAAGGTTCGCGCCGAGAAGCAGAGGCTGATCGACGCGCTGGAGCGCATCCTGGATCACGCCAAGGTTCCCGGATCGGAGGCCGGCCGGCTCTATCGCCGGCGTGCCACGCTCACCAGGCGCATTGCACGCGGCAAGAGCAAAAACCCGGCGGTCGACTCCGCGGCCATCCAGGCGATCAACGTCCAGCTCCGCGCCATGCGCGCGCAGGACCCCGATATCCAGGCCCGGATTTCGGACATGCAGGACAACATCGACGCGCTGGAGGCTCGCCTGAACGCCTCGGGCGTGCGCGGGCGGGTCAAGGGTTACGTCCCACACAAGTTCTACGGCTCCTGGCGGCTGTGGGTGCTGGGCGAGGAAGATCCCGAGACCGGCGAGCGCGAGAAAACGGAGATCACATCCGACCAGGGTTTCTACAACACGCGCGAGGAGGCGATCGACGCGGCCGTTGCCTACAAGGCCGAGAACCCGGACGCTGAAATGCTGATCGCGCCGAAGCAGATCCAGTGGCCTGTCGGCATCGAGGGCACGACGGTATCGGACGCGGCGTTCGGTCGCTTGGCGCGCAACCTGGCGTCAAAGGTCGAGCTGCGCGGGCCGGCGCTCGATGAAATCCTGACCGGTGTAGCCCGGCGGCAGAACCGCAGGCGCATGTATGGCCCAGGCCTGCACCGTGAAGGTGCCGAGGGCTACTCCCGGGAAATGGACCGGGTGATGCGGACGCACATCGGGCAGACCGTGCGCTATGTCACCATGGACAAGCTGAAATTCCAGGCGATCACGGCGATGGAGAAGGCGGGGATCGGGCCGTATCGGATCGTCACGCAGGAGCGGAAGACCCTGCAACGGGCGTTCGCGTCCTGGCTGGATGACGTCATGGGCCGCAAGCAGGGGTTCGAGGAAACCATCGACGCCGCCCTGCGCCGGTTCCCGGTGCCGGCAACGGTGCTGATGACCGGCCTGGCTGGCACCGCGCTGGCCAGCGTCACCGGCATCTTCGGCGTTGCCGGCGCTGCCTCGCCGCTGATTTCCGCGGCATTCGGCGGGTATGCCGGATACCAGATGTACAAGACCCTGACCGGCAAGGCGGTGCCCTGGCAGCCGCCCGAGCATTACACCGACTTCCCGTTCCGGCAGTTCACGTCGCACATGACAACCGGCATGGCGCACATGCTGCTTGGCATGGTGATCAACATCAAATCCGCCCTGGTCAACCTGATGCAGACCGCAGTGAACACCTACCCGGAAATCGGGTTGAAGTACACGCTGCGGGGCATGAACCGGGCTGCCGCGGCGACCTGGGCCGCCATGCGCGGACAGTCGACGTCCGACACCAGGCTGATGGAGCGGGCCGGGATCCAGACGCTCTATCGCATCACGGAAGCCGGTCCGGTGCTGGCCGAGCATGAGAGCAAGCTGGCGAAGTTCAGCATGTGGGCTTTCCAGTCGGCTGAAAACATCAACCGGGCCGTCGCTTTCTTCGGTGGCTATGCCCGCGCGACCGATGCCGGGCACACTCCGCGGGACGCCTTCGAGCAGGCAACCAAGGTGGTGCGCGACACGCAGTTCCACATGGGCAACGCGAACAAGCCTGAGATTTTGCGCCAGCAGTGGGCGCGCATGCCTGGTCAGTTCAAGAACTTCCTGTTCCAACTGATCGCGCGGGTATTTTCCATCCCGGCGGCGAAGGTGGCAAAGACGGTCGCCATGATGGCTGTTCTGGGTGGCGCGCTGGCGCTGCCGGGCTTCCAGGTCATGAACGCCGGCGTCAAGCTGCTGACCAACGGCTGGAGCCCGCAAGGCGCCATCGAACAGACCGTCCTGGAATGGCAGGCGGTCGGCGGCTGGACGGCCAACACGGCAACGGTGTTCGCCCGAGGCCTGCCGGCGCTCTACACCGATATCTCGCAGTCGGTCGGGCTCGGTGTCGGCGCGCTACCGGAAGCCATGTCAGATCTGTCAGGCCCCTGGTGGAGCAAGGTGGCAGCGCAGCAGCAGGCCGCGGCCAAGAACGCTGGTCTGGTCGACCGCCTGGCCGCGCTATCGCCAGGGCTGAACCCGCTCAAGGCGCTGGAAGCAGCCGCCAACGGCATGACGATCGGATCGCGGGGGTTCATCGACGCGCTGGGTGATGGGAAGTCCGCATGGACGGACTGGAGGCGCCAGGGCAAGCTGCTCTATGAGCCGACGAACCTGCAACTGCTGGGGGCGGCGTTCAACTTCACGCCACCAGGCGTCACGGCGCTGCGGAGCGGCATGCGGCAGACTGCCCAGACGATCGAGGAATACCGTCGCGACCGAGCCGCCTACATGGCCGATATCATCCAGGCGGTTCGGAACAAGGACTATCGCCGGGCGGGAGAAATCATCGCCAAGGCGAACGGGGAAGGGCATCCGATCACGAGAAAGCAGGTGTCCGACGCCGTGGGCACGGCCAACATGCCGGCTGGCTGGAGGATGCTGGAGGAGGCGCCGAAGCATCTGAGGCCGCAGATTGACCAGTTCCGCCGCGGCGCGGAGAACATGATGGGCGGCCCCCCTGCCCGATAGGGGCCGCACCAACAACCCGAGAACAAGGAGCACATCGTCATGGCCGGACCCATTCGCCCCGTTGGCTCAACGCCATCCGCCGATCCGAGCGGTGAAGACGTCATGGTGATCGGCGGCAAGACGCCGGCTGGTCTGGTCGCTGGGATGGCGGTGGCGGCTTCCGGCGCGCTGCTGGTCGGCGCGTCAGGAGTATCCGCCTCCGCCTCCTTCACCCCGGCGGCGGCTGCCTATGGCGCTGGCGATCTGATGGGCGTCGCGCAGGCGCTTGCGTTCACGTTCGCCGATGGTAGCGCGATCCCGAGCGCATCCCTGCTCCGCATCCTGACGACCACGCTCAAGATCGACGTGACCAGCGTCCCGGGCGGCCAGACCAGCTACACCCTGCACCTCTACAGCGTCACGCCCCCGTCAGCGCAGGCTGACAACGACGCCTGGACGCTGGCGAGCGGCGATCTGGCGTCCTACCTAGGGTCGATTGCCCTCGGCACGCCGGTCGATTGGGGCGCGGCGCTCTACGTCAAGGCGCAGTATATCGACTTCGACATGAGGTTGGCCGGCACCAGCATCTACGGCGTCCTGGTCACTGCCGGAGCACACACTGCTGCGGCTGTCGCGCGTCAGGTCCGTCTTCATGCGGTGGTGCTGTAATGACGCCGGCCGTCCGAGATATCATCCTGTCCAACCGGGTCGCATGGAGCTTCATGGGCGACGGATCGCGCGTGTGGGATTTCACGCGGGCGAGTGACGGAATGAGGGTCAATCCGGCTGGATCGTGGGAGACGATCGGCACGAACGGGTTGCGTTACGATTACGACCCGACAACGGGATCATTGCGCGGATTGCTGATTGAGCCTGCCCGTGAAAACGGTGTTCGCAACAACACAATGGTCGGGGCGGCGGTCGGAACCCCGGGGACGTTGCCGACAAACTGGGCCGCGTCTCTCCCGGGTGGCTTGTCCTATGCCGTGCAGGCGCTAGGGACCACCGCAATCGGAGAGGAATATATCGACATCAGGGTGTCTGGGACCACAGTCGGAACAAATTTGATATTCCGGTTCGACACGCTAACTCAAATCGTTGCTGCAAGCGGGCAGGCGTGGTCTAACTCCATTTCCGTTGGGCTGCGTGCTGGCAGCTTGACCGGCATTACCTGGATTTATCCCGCGATGCTGACCCACACGGCAGCGGGTGTTTACGTTTCGGTGCTGTATGGGTCGGATATAGCCCCATCATTGACATTTGAGGCAAAGAGGTTCTCGTTCTCAGGCACACTGGCTGGCGGGGCGAGTGTTGAACGTGTAGTTCCAGCCATCCAGCCTATATTCAGCTCAGGCGGGACCCTGGATTTCACCCTTCGGATTGCGTGGTCGCAGGCGGAGCTTGGCGGCTTCGCCACATCCCCTATTCGCACCGCAGGCGCAGCCGTCACCCGCGCCGTCGATGCTCTGTCCCTGGCAGTGCCGTCGGGAACCTACTCAGTCGATGTGATCGGCGGGTCTGTATTGTTGGCTGGCACGCGATACACCGATACGGTTACTGTGACCGGCACGTCCTGGTCATTTGCGTGGCCGACTGCCGCCGTAACAGCCGGCGAGCGGCACCTGCAACGCGTGTCCATGCGGAGGATCGGATGACCTATCACGATTATCGGTATCGGTTCCTGGTCGCGAATGTGACGCAGGCCGTAGCTGTCCTGGCCGCGTTGCGTGCGGCTGGCGTGCTGGATGGGGAGCACCCGACCAACATGCTGGGCGACCCTCTCGACGCCACAGGCAACCCGACCAGCCTCACGAATGCGGCCTTCCTCGGCCGGCGGGGGCGGGCGGCGGTGGAATACGTGGACGAGAACGGCGACCCGCAGACCAGTCCCGCGTGCGGCGATCCGGCCTACATCTATCTCCATGTCCGCGCCACAACCCCACCGGAGGCAATCGGGGTAGACCTGAGCGCATACGGGATGGAGCCGGTCAGCGCGGTAGAGAGTGCTGCCGTGCTGGGTGTGTGGTTCTGAAATAGACCGGCCCGGCGCCAATGAGCCGGCCGCCGTCACTGGATCACACGGCGCCGGACAATAGGACCCCGCGACTGCCGCAAGGCGCTCGCGGGGTTTCTGTTTTACCGATGCCCGGTTTTGACCCAGCGGCGGATGGTCAGTTCGCAACCCATCGTCAGCGTGATGCCATTCGCACGGCCGGACCAATTGGCCCGCTTCCGGCATCCGCACCGACACATCCGCTTGGACGTGTTCGCTTCCATGTATCGGACATGATCCACTGCCGATCCCCACTCCCCCCACGATTCGGTTCCGCCTGTCATTGCTGCGGCCAGTGCATGCTTAGACAGGCTTGATAGGTCCGTCATACTCTCTCCCTGCCGCCGTGCGGCAACTATTGAGGATTGCTCACAAGTTCGGATGCCTCTTCCGCGACGGCCGCACGAGACGCGGCCATAATCTTCATGATTGCGGCCTTCTGGTCTGCCGGCATGTCGGATATCAGTGCCTCGGCATCAGCGGGATCTACGGACGCAAGGAAGCGGATGACCCGCTCCATCATCGCGATCTGGCTGCGCTGGAATGGCGTGAGGTTGCTCATACTCTCTCCCTGCCGCCGTGCGGCTTGTGTGGGGCAACTACCCGAAAATTTCGGGTAGTTCGATTACGCGAGTGGGTGGGTGGTAGCGCAACCGCATCACCGCTCCTTTGCCTTGCGGATCATGGCGCAGAAGATGCCATATTCCCCGTCCCCTTCGTCGTAGGCGCGCGTCCCCGCATCCACCATCGCCTCTGTCGGTTCCTCCATCGCGGACAGGGCGGCGTCGGCAAGGTCCAACCAGAAGCCTTGAATTTCCGGCAACAGTTCTTCCCAACTGGCCAGCGACGCAGACGTGCCAAACATTGCCCGCGCGATCTTCTCCCGCATGTCCATCACTCCCCCCTCACCCGCGCCACTGCCGCGCGGAGGCGGCGGACGGTTGCAAACCCCCGTTCGCCGTCGACAGGTTCCCCGTCGAGAAAATAGAACAGGTCATCCGCGCATTCCTCGGCCGCCGCGAGCAGTTCGGTGAGGGCGGCGGTGGGGATGGTGACGTGGGTCATCGGGTCCGCCTTGGCGTATTCCAGCGCATCCATCAGTCCGGCGTGCATCTTGTCGAATGGGCGCGGCTTCCCGCCGGTTTCGTCGGTCATGGCTTTCTCATCCTTATCGGTGCCCATGCTGCCCCCACTTCGCGCGCCTCGTTTCCCATGCTCGCTTGCGACGATCGGCAGCAATCTCAGCCGGGACCGGATCGGCCTTCTTCCGTGGTCCGCGCCAAGGAAGTGGAGGCCCATCGTCAAGGCCGCTGTTGTCGGGCTTGTGGTCGTGAGCGAACGTCGCTTCCGACTGGCACAACTCGCAAAATTCCAGAAGCGTCATGGCTTGTTCGTCCCTTCTACGATCATCATGCACCGCATAGCGGTATTCGGTATCCCGTCGTCGGCATCTTCCTTGCCGTCGCACTCGTCGCGAATGGCTTCAAGTTTCCCCTCCAATTCCCGCACCCTCTCAATCAACGCCAGCACGGCGGCGGGGTTCGCGGCGGCGATGTAGGCGGCGTCTGCCTCCATGCGCTCCCATTCCAGTTCGTAGGCGCCCACGGTCTGCGCGATATCGACATCATCGCTTCTGACCGCCGTGTCATTCGCGATCGGCCGGAACCAAGGCCCCGGCGTCGCCTTCCGCGCGAGGCTTTCGAGGCGGGATAGGTCGGCGGGGGTCATGGCGCCCTCCATGCTTTTTTGATGCGTGTCGCGCCTTCACGCTCCACCCATTCATGCCACTTGCGGCCCGACGTGGTGACGGCTTCGATCGGGGCTGGTGCCGGCCTGGAATACATGACCCAATAGCCATCCTCTCCTACGCCAACGACCGTCCGCGTGGTTCCGTTCCGCGCCCGCCAGACTTCATCCGTGCGCGGTGGGTCGGTGATGGTGGTCATGTCGTCTCCTTCGTTTCGAGGGCCGCGCGGAGCCTGTCGCTGATAATTGTCGCCAGAACAAAGTCGGAGATACGTGCCGCGTCATCCAGCGCCGACACCAGCGCATACACAGCCTCCAACGCGGCCGGGCCGGGGATGGGGTGGGGGCTGGCGAGGGTGTAGCCCTGTTCGCGAATGAACCGCGCGCCGTAATAGGTCGGCTGTCCCATCACGAGCCACGAGCCACAGCGGAAATTCGCTATTACTTCAAGCCCATTTGACGCGCGAAGCCAATACCGCCCCGGCCTGCTCGGGTCCGGCGGCAGGAGCGCGGGGGTGTCAGTGGTTGTCATTCTGTCCTCATTTCAACGCAGGTCGCGCCTTTCGCTTCGGTTTTCGTGAAAGAAAACCGCTGCCAGGCAGGGGCCATTACAACCGGGATTGCCCGTTCGCAGGCCGCGAGAGACCGGAACCCCTGGATGGTGGCGGGGCCGCCGTCATGGTGCCCAACCCAGATCAGCATGACGATGATGGTGGTGGTCATGCCCGTTGCTCCCATTCCTTGATCTTCCGCCGGTAGAGGATGCCCTGAATGCGAGGCAGCTTCTCGCCGGTCTCGTCCGCGATCTGCCGGGCTCGCTTGCCGGCGGCGAGGGCGTCGTCGATCGCCTGCAGCAGCTCGGCCGGGGGCACTGGCAGCCCGTTCTTGCGAAGGGGGACGTCAAGGCCCCGCTGCCGTGCCCGCGTGCGCCGGACCTGGCCCAAGAGTCCTGGAGCGTTCAGTCGGCTCTCGTCGGCTGCCAGGCGCAGCGTGCGCGCGCGTTCCCGGTCGCGGCCGGAAGGGAACGTCTCGTCAATCTGTCGCACCCACTTGGCGCGGCTGCTGATCCTGGCCTGGGAAATGCCGGTCTTCTCGGCAATCTCCCGTATTTCGACGTCCGTTCCCAGCCACAGGTCCCAGACGCGCTTCCACGCGTCATGGGAGTGAGGGCTTCTCCGCCTGGGCATGGCCCGGTCATCGCCGGGCGCGCTCACGGCTGCGGCGCCTTCTTCGTCACCCGGCAGGTGGCCGGGTTCCAGTGGATGGTGACTTCCGCCGCGGGCAGGTCGGCCATCTGCCCCCGCACGATCAAGACCACGTTGCCAGGCTTCTCCGCCTTGGGCCCGACGCGCTCAATGGCAAGGGACAGCGACGTCACCACCACCTGCCAGTGTTCGCCTATGGTCTTGCCCTCCGGGTATTCCACGGTGTCCCCCACCGCCACGCCACATTCCGCAGCGATCATGTCGCGCAGGCGAAGGGTGACGTCATCCAGGAGCCTGGAGAGGGACAGGTGGGATTCCCGCAGGCCCTTGATGGTGACGCTCTCAACGGGCTTGTGCGGCGGAATCACCGGGGCCGCGGCGGGCTGTGCGTCGCTCATGGCACTTCGATCCCCATGGCCAGCAGCTTGGCCTTGTCGCCGGCAATGGCCTGCTCAACCAAGGCAAACGCCAGTCGATGGAATAGCGGCCGAGAGATATGTCTAAGCTCGCATCGAGACAGAAGATTATCTAAATCTCCAATCGACATAGTGGAATTATCCCGCAAATACCCAAGGCTCTTTTCGCGCTTACTGAGCATTTCGCAGGCGTCAGATGCGGAGATTACGTCCTCTAGTGTTCTCATGTCTGTTATCCCTTCGTTGTATTAGGCCGTAGTGCCGGGTGTTCAGTCGGTAGAATTCCGCCCCGCCTTGTCCTTGGCGGCGTCCATCCGTAGCCGCGCGATCTCCCCGAACAGGATCTCGAACGCCAAGGTTACCGGCGGCTGGGGGAACTCAAGGTACGGGGTTTTCCGGTTCGTCGCGGCGTCGATCGCCTCGCGGATCATCCGCTTGGCCTTGTCAGCAGCCTCGATCATTTGGTCCGGGGCCATGATGTGGATTCCGCCCTCCCGGTCGATGATGCCGATCGCCGTGACGTCGTCGGGCTCGGTGCCGGCTCGGAATTCCAGAAAGCGGTACCCGGGCGCCATGCCGGCGGTTTGCTGTCTTATGTCTTCAATCAGGCGGTTCAGTTCGTTCATTGATCCCTCCCTGTCACGTCCCATCGTCGGGGCCCGTGACGCTTAACCCCACGCGGCTGCTGATACCCTCGACACAGCCGAGCATCAGCGTCTTCGTGGCGCGCTGCTGGTCCGGGTCGAGCAGCGCGAAGTAGCGCAGCACCTGCATCGACTCGCTGGTCACCAGCCCATCGATCTCCTCGTCGGCCGCGGCATGCTCCAGCAGCCCGTCCAGGCCCTCGAAGAACCATGACACCGGCTTGGCGACCAGTTGTGCGACGGCATAGAGATTGCCGACCGTCAGGCCGGAAAAGCCGACTTCCCAGCGGTGATAGGTCGTGCGCGACACGCCCAGCTTCGCCGCCGCGCCGGCTTTCGTCAGGCCTGCCTCCTGGCGCGCGACAACCACGCGCGACCCGACGAATGCGTCGATGATGCTGGGTTCATCCGCCACCGTGACACCGACCGGAACAAAGGAGTCGGAAACGGGCGCCGTGCGGCTTTTGCTCGCCGGGGCCGGGCGCAGCTTCTTCCGTTCAGCCATCGGATGCTGCCCCCGCCGTCTTCTTCGCCTTGGCGGCCCTGGTCTCGGCGCCGCGCCGGACATCGACCGCGCCCCAGAACACAAGCCGGTCGTTCATCAGCGAGTCCTCGGCGGATGCCTCCTCCTCCTCGCCCGACGTGTCCATCTTGATCGTGCCCCGGCGCCGCAGGCTTGCCTGCAAAGCCGCCTGCACCGTCTCGACCTTCACGCCTTCCTCGGCAGGGACCAAGATCCTCAATGTGACAATCCGCATTGTCGTCATTCCCCTTCGTTATTTGTCGTCGAACCGGGCTTTCCCGAGCCGCACGCGGCAGGCCAGTTCCCAGAGTGCAGCCGCATCGGCTGCGTCGTGGGTCGGTGGTTTCCATCCCTGGGCTTGGCACCAAGCCATGACGTCTTCCTTGTCGGCATTTCCGGTCCCGATGATCCGCTTGCGAACGGTCTTCACCGCACACTCGCGCGTCATGATTTCGGCTTGATATCCAACGGTCTCGACCATCATGGCCAGGCCAAGGGCGATCCGACCGGCCGCGATGCCGCGGTGCGAGGGCAACGGCGCCTCGAACACGATGTAGCCAGGCTTGTGAATATCGATCGCGTCCCAGAGCCATGTGTGCAGGGCGCCGCCGATCGAGCCATAGTTGCCAGCGATGCCGAGCTTCACCGCGCCCATCACGGGCTTGGTCCCCGGGACGCCACAGGCCCAGCCCGTGGCGCTCCCAAGATCAAGCGCCAGGACCGGCTGGCGCTGTTCAGCCACCACGGGCCCCCTTTGCCTTCCGGCCGCGGCCCTTGGCGCCGGTGGCGGCCTTGACCTCGCCGGTGCCGTCGGCTGCCGCTGCGTCGCCGCCAAAGGACTTCTTGACGCGCTCGGCCTGCCCCTTGTTCCAGCCCGTCCGCCAGATCGCGTAATTCGGGCTGTCTGCTTCTTCATGCGGGTAGGGGTTCGACTCGATCTTATGGCCATGGAAGCCAGCGACGTATCCCTGGTCCTCGACCTCGAACGCCTCGAACTCGGCCTTGGCCTTCTCCTTCGGGACCTCGACAGCCAACCCCTTGAACATATCGAGTTGCGCGACAAACGGCCGATTGGCCCACTTTGCAAAGCGCACTACGCACTTCACAACGCCGACGGCTTCGTCGGGCTCCATGTCAGAGAGCTTGATGAAAATATCAAAGGCATCCTTGGGGACGCCGATCGTTTTCATTTTCTTCCCGACACGCGCAACCGCCATCGCGGACGAACTCTGATCCCGTCGGACCTCGCGCCATTCCCGCAGGACTTCCAGGAAGCTCTCCGGGTTCAGATTGATGCCTTCGCCTCCACCTGGGGCGCCGTCAGCATCGTCCATCAATTTACCAGCCATGATCGTGAGTGTTCCTTACGCGTGGGTGAACGGTTCCAGAACACCGCCGGACAGCCAGTAGACCGAGCCAAACCTGGCTTTCGGCAGGTTCGGCATCGTGGCGGCGTCCTTGGTGGTCTGGGTGATGACAGCCGAAATCCGGCGCTGCTTGAGCATCTTCAACGGCCCGACCCGGTTTGCCGGATGCAGCACGTCCAGCCGGTCGATCAGGAGCGGCACGCGGCAACGCTCGGTCTCGTAGAGCATCACCGAAATGACGAGATTGACCCGCCACTGCTCGCTCTCGGACAGCAGCTCGAAGGCGCGGCCGGCATAGGTCGCCCTCATGCCGTCCGCGACCAGCGCCACCGTCTTGAACTCGGCAGCCGCGGAAATCTGCTCCAGCGTCTCGTTGATCGTCGCCAGCTTGGTATCCATGGCACTCAACCGCACGCCGTCGGCAGAGGCGGCCTCGATCAACTCGCCGAGAACCTTGATCTCGGACTGGATCAGGCGAGCCTGGCCAAGCGCGCGGATGGCCTGGATCTTCTCCTGCTGGAGCCGTTCATCCTCAACGAACTTGGCGAGTCGCGCGTCGGCATCTTCGGCAATGCCCTCGCTCGGCGCCGGCGCCTCGGCGGCCCGCTCGGCCGCCGCGATCTCCGCCCGCAGGCTGGCGATCAGGGTCCCCAAGCGGCGCAGTTCCGCCAGAACAACACCTTGGTCTTCGTCGATGTTCTCGACGATCTTCCGCGACGCGGCGATATCATCGCCCTTCAACGTGGGCAGCGCCTCCAGCGTGCCCCGCTGGTCCTTCTGGCTGGGCACCAGGCGGAGCGACTTCTTGCAGTGCGGGCACTGCAACGCGCCATGAGCGTCGGCGGTGTCGATGTGCTTGGCTCGCAGGATGACGTTGGCCTCGGACTTCGCCTGATGGTCCTTCTCCTCGGCCTCTGCGCTTGCAAGCTGCGCGCGGAGCGACGGCAGGCGCGCGGCGATCTCCTGCCGCTGCGCCGCCAGTGCCTGGGACCCCGCGCCCGCGGCCCGCATCTGTTCCTGCTGCTGCCGGATGCCCTCCAGATGCTCCTGTTCTTCGGCCAGGATGTATTCCTCGTCGACGTACAGCACTTCCGGGCACCAATCGTCCCCGATCTTGGTGCCCCACCGCTGGCCGGTCACCTGCTGCCACCGGCCCTTGGCCAGCGTGCCTTCCTCCCGGAGCGCGGTATGCACGGCATCCCAGCCCGAGTCCCCGATCCGCTGGATCATGTCGTTGATCTTGTCGTCGGGCACCGTGACGCCGGTTTTCCGGTCCTTGAACCAGTCCCGCACATCCTGTTCGGACGGGTCGGTTTCCATCCGGCTGGCGATCTCGGCTGTCCGCTTCGCCGCCGGCAGGTCCATGAACTTGGTCGCGCCGAGCGCCAGGCGAGAGCCGAGCTGCGTCGGCCTCCCCTGCTGCTCGACGTCCCCGCCCGGGTAGGCAACGGTGATCGATCCGCCTTCATAGCGCAGCGACACCGAGCCGGCCTTTGTGCCTTCGTGCAGCAGGGCGGCCGTGGCCTTCTTCGTGTTGAACCCGCGCGCCTCGGGAGACATTGAGGCGGCGCAGGCAATGGCTTCGATGATGCTGGACTTGCCCGCGGCATTGGGCCCGCCGATCAGCGCGATGGCCCCCAGGTCAAGGTCGGCTTCCTTGATCCCGAGGAAATTCCTCACTCGCAAACGCATATCCATGCTGGTTACCCCCCTTACTCGAAGCTCAATTCGTCAGGATTGCCGTCATCGGCCGGCGGCGTGTCCTTGGTGGGAGCCTCCTGCTTGGTCGGCGCGTCACCGGGGAAGCGATTGTCCTCCTCGGCAAACTGGCCTGCAGGCGGGCCGTCCGTGGTGGTCGCGGCAGTGGTCGGCGCCGGCTTGTCCTCAACCGGGGCGCTGGTCTGCTGCGGCTGCGGATCGGCCTTGGCGGCATTCTTCGCCGGCTGCTGGGCACGGGAGGGGCGCTGGCGGCCGGTCTGTGTCGGCTGCTGCTGGGTCTGCTGCTGCCCACCCTGCTCGGTCTGCCCGCCAGCCTGGGTGTCCGTCGGCTGCTGCTGCTGCTGCTGGTCGGCCTTGGTCTGGTCCGTCGTCGTCGTCGTGGCTTTCATGCCATCGGTGGCGACGCCGGCAACGCCTTCGTCTTCCTCGCCCGTGCCGAACGCGGTGTCGATATCATCCATGCCGTCCAGGATGCTTTGCAGCTTCCCGCCCAGCAGCAGGATATCCTGCGCCAGCCACTTGTCCTTGGTCCGGGCAACGAACCGTTCCATCACGGCGATCGGTGCGCCCACCTTTTGGGCCCGCTCCAGCACGACGGCACGGGCACGGTCGATGTTCTTCGAGATCCAGGCAAACGCGGACGCCTTCGCGGACTCCACCGCACGATCGGTGAAAGTGCCGAGAGCGCCCACAACGACGTTCCGCATGGCCTTGGACTGGCCGATCTGGAACGCCATGTCCTGCGCGCGATCGTCGCCCATCTTCCCGCCGGCCCGCTGGCTTTTCCGCTGTTGGTAGCTGCGGGTGATCGTCACCCCGGTTTCGTAATCGATAAACCGCGCAATGAAGGTCCAATGGGTCATGGTCTCCTGCGCGGGGAAGGCTTCCACCATGCAGTTGCCCCAGATATTGGCGATCGCCATAGCGCACTTGATCGAGGCGCCGATGACCTCGCCCCGAGTGCCATCGCGGTTTTTCGTCTCCCAGCGGTAGTAGAAGTCGTCATTGGCGACGGCTGCGGCCTGATCAATGGCCGACAAGATACGCGGCAACTCGCGCTTCACCGCGCAACGCTGCGCCGTGATGATCTGGGCCATGGCGGCATCGGTGCGCGAACCGCTCCCGCCGGGCTGTAGCATCGGCATGTTCCCATGCTCGGAAACGGGGCCGTCACCGAACCGCGTGCTGCTGAACCCCAACTCGTCGATGGTGGGATTGGCGGCGGTCTGTGTTCTGGTTCCACTCATGCGGTTCTATTTCCTATGGGCGGTGCAGAAGTCGGTTCCCCAGGCGCGGCACCACCGCGGCGAGCAAAGGGAAGATCCCGGATTGGCCCGGAATGCTGAATGCGGCGCGCGCCCGGTCTGGGACGCAAGGCGCCGCTCGAACTCGTTGGTCGAACGGATGATGTCCTCCATCGTCTCCATGGCGTCCACGGCTGCGGCCTGGAGCGGGATTTCGGTGGAATGCGGAGGCAACTGCTCATCCTTGATCTTCGATCGTGGGATGTAATCCTCGATCAGCCCCCGAACCTTGTATCCGTGGGCATGCAGGATCAGCCCATAGGCCCCGTACTGGATGTTGTTCGCGCGCTGGCGGGTGCCGGTTTTAAGGTCCCGAATGATGGTGTCGGGGTCGCCGGTCGTGTCGTCCATCTGGCCCGACAGTGTCCACCCCTCTGCAACGTGCGCCTCCAGGCGCTGTTCAATGATGATGGGGTCGATCTCGGGTGCCAGGTACCGGCGGTAGGACTTGGTCATACGCACGATCTGCCGGTGTGCGGTCGATAGGTTGCCCGTCGCTTCATCCCAATCCAGGCCGTATTCGGCTCGGTTCTCGAACTCGGCCACAGCACGCTGCTCGGCTTCGGTGTCGTTCCCAAGCTCGCCTGAACTGCGCTTGACCTCCAGCGTATAGGACGCAGCCGCATGCACCCCAGACCCGATCGCGGCGCCGACATGCGTGACGCGCTGGGCCTGGAGCGTGTACCCCGCCGTCGCGACCTCGCCGCTCAGGTGGTGCGCTGCCCACCGCCTGGCGCAGTCAGCGTATGTCGTCAGCGACGACGGGCGGATGACCCGGTCGGTCACCGGTACCCCGGCTTGATCGTGACCAGGCCCTTGTTCCTGGTCTCGTCCTGGTTCGGCCCCCGGAAGGGGGGACGGCCGACACGGATTTCCAGGTGCTTGGTGCGCGGATCGTCGGGGGGGGCCAGCATCACCGCAATGCGAAGGGCGCGCTCAAAGATCATGTGCCGCAGTGCCCACCGCAGCGCCTCGGTGGTTTCCGCCGGCAATGGGAACTGATTGTTGGTGGATTCCCACCGCTCGACGGCGCTCGGATGACAGCCCGCCCGATAAGCGACATGGCTGTATGGAATGTCCCATCGATTGCGGATCGTCTTGGCTTTTCGCCCCTCTAATCCAGGGTCTAACAAGGCTTGTTCCTTGAGCAACGGCCGGCTCCATGTATCACAAACGATGCAAGCGATTGACCAGATAATGGCACATCACGGCCGAACGTCAACATAATGCACGGCGGAACGGGCTTGACGGGGGTGGAAAATCACGCGCAGCATGGCGCACGGCTGGGTAGCGGATTGGCCCCCGCGCTAGCCCCCTGCGTCTCCCTGTTTCTCCCTTCCAGGAGGACGCAGGGGGCGCCCGGTCCTAGGGAGTGCGTCTATGTCCTTCGATCCAATCCGATTGCGGAATCTGTTGTCCCTCATGTCATCCGACTCGGATGGCGAGGCGCTTGCCGCTGCCCGTGCCGCCGTGCGCCACATCCAGACCGCCGGCTTGACCTGGACGGATCTGATCGTCGCGCCGCCAGGCCTGACAGCCGCGCCGCTACAGACCGTGTTCGGCCGCGGTGGTGTCAGCTTCAAACCGCCCGTCGGACGGACCTGGGCGGAGACGCTGACGTTCCTCTGCTCCCGGCGCGCCGGTCGGACCAATGCCGAGAACCGCCTTCTCGATCGCCTGGCCGCCGATGCCGCCGCCCGGCCCGACGTCATCGTAGTGTCCCCACGGCAGGCGCAGGTTATCCTGGCGATCTACCGCAGCATGATCGGGGACCAGATGCCATGACATCGATGTTGGATCAGATCGCGGCGGCCCGCATCGGGAATCCCATCGACAAGCTCGTGTTGATCATGATGGCCAGGATAGCGTCACCGGACGGTTGCGCGGCCCCGACCTGGGATGACATGGTGGGCGCAACCGAACTGTGCCGGAAGACGGTCCGGGTATCGATCAGGAAGCTGCGTGATGCGGGGTGGCTGATCGACACCGGAGAGCGGTCGGGGGGGACGAACCGGGTTATCGTCTATCGCCTGTCCACACCCGAGGCGGCTAACGAGACGCTAACAAAGGCGCCGGTGAAAATGCGGCCAATAGGGTCTCTCAGGCCCCTATTAAATGGGGTCCCTGGTTCCCCTATTCCGGCCGAAATAGGGTCTCTCGGTTCCGCCGAAATAGGGTCTCTCGGTTCCCTATTGCCCGCTTCGAGTAGTACTGAATCTTCTAGTACAGATTCCTTAAGTAAGAATATCTTATCCAATCTTCCTACCCCTGTACCACCAGAGAATCCTATACCGACTACAACGCGCGAGGCTGAAATTTCAGAGCCGACGCAACCGCAGACAGAGCCCCCGCTAACACTAACGCCCGCAGCCCCCGTTAGTGTTAGCGAGCCGAAGCCCAAGCGCGCATCCCCCCGGCCCAAGGCCGCGTTGACGCCGATCCCGGAGACCTGGGAGCCGTCGGAGAAGGGACTGGAGTTTGCCGCCAAGCACGGGTCCATCGCGGCCCATGAAGCCCCCCGGTTCGTCGCTCACCATCAGGCGAAGGGAAGCGTGATGGCATCGTGGGACGCGGCATGGCGGACCTGGTGCTTGAACCAGGAGCGGTGGCGGAAAGAGGACCTGGAGCGTGCGCGGGGCGTGACGGCGAAGGAAGTAGCCCGGGGCGAGCGTTATCAAGCATCGACCCTTCGGACCTCGCTGTGATGACCCTTCGGACCTCGATGATGATGACCAATAGCCGGGATGTCGTTTGCAACACCGCCCGTTGTAAGCAGCTCGGGAACCCGGCTATGGCGGCCGGCGCGGGCAGTCCTGGGGACGCGCGCCGGCCGACTCCTTCCAGGAGGGTGGAGCGGTCATGAGCAACTTCCCCGACGTTGCCGCCATCCTGGCGGATCATGGGCTCAAGCTGAAATCCCAGCGCCCCGGGCATACCGAGCAAATCCTCTGCCCGAAATGCGATGGCGGCCGCAGGCGCGAGCCCAGCTTGACCGTCAGCATCGACCAGGACGGCGAAGGTGTCGTCTGGAAATGTCACCGCGGTAGCTGCGGCTGGGCGGAGGGGATTCGCACCGACCGCGCTCGTCCCGTGAGGCGCGAACCCGAGAGGCGGCGGAGCCCCGAGGAATACACCCGCCCGACTCCGCACCCGGTCCTGGCGCGGCCGGAACCGCTCTACACGTTCTTTGAGAAACGGGGGATCAGCCGGGAGACGGTCGACCACTTCGGCGTCTACATTTCCCAGCACTGGTTTCCCGCCAGCGGCGATCACCCGGCGAAAGAGTGGCCGGCGATCACGTTCCCGTACGTGTGGCGCGGCGAGCTGGTGAACCGGAAGTACCGGCCCCCGTTCAAGAACCCGCAGATGCAGGACAAGGACGCGCTGCCGACCCTGTTCAACGTGGATGCCCTGGCAGACTGCCCGGATGACGGCTGGGTGGTCTGGGTTGAAGGCGAGCCCGATGTGATGGCCTGCCATGAGGCGGGATACCGATTCACGGTCACGCTCAAGGACGGCGCCCCCGACAAGCTGCGCGCCGAGGATGATCCGGCCCGGGAGCATGACAAGCGATTCGCGGCGCTGGAGCTGCACGCCGAGGAGCTACAGCGGTTCAGCAGGATCATCCTGGCCGGCGACAACGATGCACCAGGTCATGTGCTGCGCGAGGAGCTTGCCCGTCGCCTCGGCCGGCACCGGGTCTGGCTGGTCGACTGGCCGGAAGGCTGCAAGGACGCCGGCGACGTGCTGCGCCTGCATGGCCCCGAGCGCCTGGCCGAACTGATCGCGGGGGCGAAGCCTTGGCCGATCGAGGGCGTGCAGCGGGTCCAGGCTGGCACGCTGGCCAAGCTGCGGCTGCGCCCGCCACCGAGCACGATGCGAACCGGCACGAAATCCACCGATGCGGCGCTGCGGCTGCCGACCGAGGGCATGTTGATCATCGTGACCGGCATCCCCAACGCCGGGAAGACGTCCTGGGTGCGGTTCGTGATGGTCCACACCGCGTCGTGGCATAAGCGCCGCTGGCTGGTCTACAGCCCGGAAATGTTCCCCTGGGAGCAGTTCACGGCGCAGATCGCGGAAGTGCTGATCGGCAAGCCGTTCTACGCCCGCCGGGCGCGGGGCATCGAGGCTATGTCCGATGCGGAGATAGCGCACGCCGAAGCGTGGATCGAGAACGCGGTCACGATGCTGGTGTCCGACGACGAGGACAATCCGCCGACGCTGTCCTGGCTGTTCGACCGGGCGCGGCTGGCGATCCTGCAGTACGGCATCACCGATATCCTGGTCGATCCCTGGAACGAGATGGATCACGCGCGGCCGGACAAGATGACAGAGACCGAATACATCGGCTTGTGCCTCCAGCGCATTCGCGTGTTCGCCAACCGGCACGGCGTCAACGTCTGGGTGATCGCCCATCCGAGCAAGATGGTCCCGCCGAAACCTGGCGCTCCGCTCCAGGCCCCCGGCCCCTATGACATCGCCTCATCGGCGCATTGGGCGAACAAGCCGGACCTGGGCATCACCGTCCACACGCCGACCGACATTACCGAAATTCACATATGGAAGGCGCGCTACCAGCGCCTCGGCCGCAAGGGCAACAAGGCCTTAATCGGCTTTGATGACACCTGCGGCCGCTACTTCGATCTGGCGAGCGGGGCATCGCAGGCCGACCCCGAGGCGCCTGATCTGTTCGGAGGAACGTGACGATGGAAGAAGCCCCAGACCGTCCAGCCTATGGCTCGCCCTGCAATGGCTGCGGGGTCTGCTGCAAACAGGAGCCGTGCCCGCTCGCCGTGCGGGTTCTCCGGGTCAGCTACGAGTCCGGCCGCTGTCCCGCGCTGGAACATGCCGACGGCGCGTATCGGTGCGGGCTGGTGGCCAATCCAGCCAAGTATGCGAAGGCGCGGGCGATGGTGAAGGGCAAGAAAGCCTTGTCGGATGGGGCCGCGGTCCTGATCGGCGCTGGGTTCGGGTGTGATTACCGAACCTCGCGCGGGGAGGAGACCGACGAAATCGCGGCGCGCATTTCGAGGATCATCGAGGACAATCGGAAGGAAGCGGACCGAGCGGCCCTTGCCTGGGGCGTGCTGGATGGCAGGAGGGAGAAGTGACCAAGAAAGATCCCGCGCCGAGACGCGCGCGCAAGCCCCGTGCCCCACGCGAGCCGAGGGCGCCAAGGGCACCGAAGCCGCCGAAGCAGAAGGCACCGACACCGCCGCCGATCTGCCCGTACTGCAACCTGGCATCGGTGTTCCTGGCGAGCAGCGAGTCGCTCTACCGGCGGGATTGGGGGCCGGTTTGGTACTGCGACCCGTGCCACGCCTGGGTGGGCTGCCACAAGGGCACCGATCGCCCCCTCGGCCGGCTGGCGAATGAGGAACTGCGCGAGGCGAAGAAAATGGCACACGCGGCGTTCGACCCGTTGTGGAAGCGGCGGATGGAGATATCCGGGCTGACGCAGGGGCACGCGCGGGGGAAGGGATACAAGTGGCTGGCCGGGCAGCTCGGCCTTGAGCCGGCGGACTGCCACATCGGCATGATGGACGTGGCCACATGCTTCCGGGTCGTTGAGATTTGCCGGCCGATCTTGCTGGCGCAGCGATCACGGGGACCGAGACAGGGGGCAATCATATGAGCGCGAACGATACCAGAATGACCAAGGGCGAGCGGGCTGAACTGCTGTCGCTTGTTCGCAAGCGCGAGCGCGTCATGAAGTCGATGGCGGCGGAACGCTCGGCCCAGATGCTGGCGGAGTTTGAGGCGCAAGCCGCCGCCGCCTATTCGTTCAACGATGACGCCGTGTGGGCAGCGGCCCAGCGTGAGGCGGCCGATGCTGTGCGGCAGGCGGCGGAAATGGTCGCCAAGCGTTGCGAGGCGCTGGGTATCCCGAAGGAATTTGCCCCAACGCTGAACCTGTCCTGGTACGGGCGGGGCGAGAACGCCTTTGTCCAACGCATGGCGGAACTGCGGCGGGCCGCGAAGAAGCGCATCGAGGCGATGGAGGCGCAGGCCGTTGCCAGCATCGAGCGCCTGGCGCTGGAGGCGCAGACCACACTGCTGGCGCACGGCATCGACACCGATGCAGCGCAGGCATTCCTGGCGAAGACGCAGGAGGACATGGTGACGTTCATGCCGTCGCTGGTCATCGCGGATGTTGAGCAGATGCTGGTGTCGAGTGCTCGACGCCGCATGTCGCCGGACGATCGGACTTATGACCCGAGCGCAAACCGGCTGAACTGAAACCAGAAGGACCAAGCCAATGAGCGACGAACTGTTCTCACCAAAGACGGACGATGAATTGCGGGAGGCGGGTTACGATCCGGCACGGATTGATCCCATGGAGGACAAACGGGGGCCGTTCCGGGTCTATCGCCTGGACGATGCTCCATGTGGGCAATGCGGCTCGACCGTCACCGGCGCGACGGTGCTCAACCTCGCCACTGCCACGGGGATCAGCACAAGCTGGAGTCATGCCGAGGCGTTCACCGAGGCGGAGGAGACGGCGGACCATCTGAACGCGGTGTGGATTGAGGGATTCTGGGCTGGGAGGCTCTAATGACGGGGTTAATCATCACCATCGTCGTCGGCATCCCCATCGCCTTCATGGTGGGCTGGTGGGTTGGACACAAGTTTGGCGTCCAAGACGGGATTATCGAACAGTGTGGTCGGGACGCGTCGCGGCTGCGGGAGTGGCCACCGAAAGACGGAATGTGACGGGCTAGAACACGGTCCGGCCTCGGGTGCGCCTGAACCCCGACGCTGGACCTGTGGCGCGGCGGGGGGCGGCAGGATACGTTCCGGCACCCCGTCGCGTCTTCCTTCTCCCTGCCGTCACTCGTCAGCCGGCCGGGTGTTGGCCCATTTCTGCCGCACGTTGTCGCCCCGCCGGGTTATCCGGTAGACGCGCTGCTTGGCCCCACGGGGCGTGACCTCGGACAGCAGCCCATGCAGCACCAGCATGTTGCGCGCCACCACCGGTATCATGGCCAGTTCACGCGGTCGGCCAGCGGCGGCGGCCAGCGTCAACGCCGTGGCCATTTCCGCCGTCAGCACGATCGGGGGCATGTTCTTGGGTGGCTTCATTCGCGCCAGTCGATCGGTGCCAAGCCCGTGCCTCCACGGTCACCGCGGAACACGGTCACTGCCCCGTTGTCGACCCGGCAGAGAGCCAGCGGCTTGTGTAGCGTGTAGAGCCGTGTAGCGCGTTCCGGTGACGCTGCCCGGATCACTTCGATCCACCGCAGCGGCACGCCAGGGTATCGCCGCATGGCTTCGTCGGCGGCCTCCCGGGCGGTCCCCGCTATCGCAAGGGACCTCCCGGTTGCCATCGAGCAGGCGATGTATCGCTTGCTCATCACCATCGCCCGCGCTCAAGCGTCATCTTGACCCAGCAGATCGGCGTGGCGCGCGCGAACCAGACCATGGAATGCCGGGTGGCGCGCTGTCCTGTTGTCAGGATCGGCATGATGGCTTCCAGCGTGTCCTGGTTGGCCGATTGAAACATCCCGACCAGAGCATGATGCAGCAGCGCCGCATCGTCGTGTGCCGTTCGGACAATCTCCATGTTCCAATGACCGCCGCCCACATGAGCCAGGTTGCGGCGATAGCTGATCGCGGTCGGTGCCGTGACGTGGATGGGCAGATCGTCGCTCAACGGTGGGTGCGGTTCTCGGAACTTGTCGGACAGCATGTAGAGCGGGTCATCAAGCACATCACGCAACTCGACAATAGCGTCGGTCATGTCGTCCTTGCCGCGAGCGGCCCCCCAGGCCACCACCACCCTCTGCGCGGCTGTCCGTAGACGGTCGTAATCCATCGGCATGGTATCCTCCTTGTGCTGGCCGTGGCTGATACCGCCCCGCTGGGGCAAGGCGGTATCCGTCGCAGTCAGGGCAGGAGGAGGCTACTCGTACATCGGCTTTTCCGCCGGAATGCGAACCGGGTAGCCCTCATAGACGTAGGCTTCATAGACCCCGATCGACGCCACCGAGTCCTTCCGCCGGCGGCGCTCCTCGGTGTTCCACTCCTTGCACTTCTCGTCGACCTTCAGGCTGTAGGCGATGGCCTCGGCCATGTTCCAAAACAGGCGGTCGATCTTCTCGTCGATGGCGCGCTCCCTGGCGTGTCCGTCGAACGGATCGAAGGTGTCGAACCACCAGCCTCCCTCCTCGCGCCCGCCCCACGACCGGTCCGCCATCACGACGGTGACCGTCCAGGGACCGGGATATCCCGTGTACTGCGCCTCTCCCAGCACCGGCTCATTGAAGCCGTCGCCGGCATCCGTGACCGAATGCCCGGTAGAGCGGGCCTGGACGAATCCCGTGTCCGTCTCGTTGATCGGCTGGCCACCAGCGCCACCGAGCGAGGATAGTGTCTCGTCCGCGAAGCCGCCGAACCCCTGCACCAGCCGGCCCGCCACATTCAGTTCCGGGATCAGGACCTCGGGCGTGAGCGGCTGATCGCCGGCGCGTCCTTCACCCCGCAATGGCTCGGCATCGAAGGGGCCGATGGTGGTTTCTGCCGCCATGATCGTTCTCATATCGCGAAGCGGGTCCGACCGTCCAAACGCGTTGATCTCCACTTCCGTGCGCTTCCGCGCTGTCGTTCGAAGCTGATCCGCCTGCTCATTCGTGATCCCCGATCCAGTCGGAATCCGGTTGATGATGACCGGTCCCGTCAGTCCTTTCTTCCTGATCCCCTCGAGCTCATCCTCCGTCAACTGGTCTCCGAGCAGGCAGACCGCGGTATCAGGAACGACGATCGGCTGCGGCACTTCCACGGGTATGGCACAGCCAGTCGGCCTGATCTGACGGCAGAAGTATTGCCCGCCCAGCCAGTCCAGCAGGCCTTCCGGCCGGTCCTCGATCAGCATCTTGCCCAGCGCCACCATCGCTTCGTTCGCGTCCTCGGCGTCGACCGAGTAAGGCACGTAGGAGCTGACGATCAGCGGCGGCAGGTTCGTTATCACCAGATGCCATGTCCTGGTGGTGGCTCTCGGCTTCTGCTTCCAGTGCAGGAACCAGCGCGTCTCCGCGTGATCCAGCACCAGGGCGAGCGCGTCAGCGGCCGAGTGGCCGACACACACGCATTCGTCGGTCATGATGGCGGTGATCTTGTATCGTTTCATGCTCATGCTCCTTGTCAGAACCAAATCTGCCGGTGGAAGACCACCGCCGGCCCGAGGATCGCCGGCATCCCGTTCGGGTTGGTGCCAGGCTCCTGCGTCAATGTCGCCCGGCGGTAGTGCGCCGTCGCCTCGGGGTTGAGAGGCAGGCGCTTGGCGACGAAATGCTCATCGACGAACATATCGGACCGGCTGCCGTCCTCCAGCATGATGGTGACGTGCTCCCATGCCCCGTCGATGATCGTCCGCAGCATCGGCACGACGGCGGTCTTGAGGTTTCCGTAGCTGGGCCGCATCGGGATATCGACGGTGCCTTCACGCGCGGGCTGTCCTGGCACCAGGATCGTGTACTTGGTCTCCATCAGCCGCCTCCCTGCTGCTTCTGCGCGTCACGGATGGGCTGGGTCCACTGTATGAACCCGGCCAGCACTGCGGGGTCCAGCGCAACGCGATGATCCCCGTTGCCACGCGGCGCGCGCAGCCAGACGGAATGGCCGTCGAAGCAGACATAGAGACCGTCGCCCAGATAATGCTCCTGGTAGAGTGTTGGCAGCAGCAGCGCGGATCGCGGCGTCTCGGCCGGCTTGTCGTGTTCGTCAGGCATGGGTGTTGCTCCTTGATCCTGGCCAGTCAGATCTGATCCAGGCCAAACCCCGCGCATAGCCGGGCGCGGGGAAGGGTATGGGTCAGGGGTTCGGCGCGCGGTTTACACCGTCCGGCCACCGGATCGGGGGCGGCAAGTGCGTGTGCGAGCCGGCGGCGAACAGGCACGCCGTTCGGTAGGACCGAAACCGCAGCGGCGCGGTGTTCGTCGCGTTCAAGATCGGGTCGAACCGTGACCGGCCTGGGCTGGAATAGCCGAGTGCCCAGATCAGCCGGGCCGGCTCCAGGCGGGAATAGTAGCCCTCCCGCGCGTAGAGCAGATCGGCGGGGCGGGCTGTCATGACGCTCCGCCCTGGCCGCTGGCGATCGGCGGTTCCGGCGCCTTGTCCGGGTCGATGCCCTGCGTCAGCAGCGCGCGCCTCGCCTCATGGGCAACCGTATTCAGCCAGTCCCGCTGCTCGGACGCTGTGTACGGGTGCCATTGCGCGGGCTGCAAAGGTGGATCGTGGGGGCAGTCATCGCCGTTCGCCCAGCCCTCATCATTGTACCCCTCGGGCGGTTCCTCGGAATCGTAGAACCCATCGTCTGGGTGGTCCACGTTCGATCCGGCATCGTCATCGCCGTCGAGCGTCAGCCACCGACCAGAAGGCGTGCAACTGCCCTGGTAGATCGTCAGCAGCGCGTCGGTCAGCAGCTTGACCGGGTCGACGGGTGCCGGCGCGCCCTTGGCCAGCAGCTCGCATTCATGCACGAGGATTTCGGATGCGTTCGGGTATTGGCGTTCAGCGGCCTCGATGGCGGCCTTCTCGGCGGCGGGGCGGTCAATGGACTCGGTGACATGCTCGAACGTCTCGACCATGTGGATGGTCATGCCGACTCGGTATTGGTTCGTCATGGCGGTTGCCTCTGTGTGTGTCCCCTGGCGTGTCCAGGCGAGGCGGGGGGATGGCGTTCCCCCCGCGCCGTCACGACAAGCTCAAGCGTCCGGCAGCGCGCGCAACGCCTTGAGCGTCGGCCGGCCCTTGAAGCCCATGCGCTTCCACACCTCGATCAATGTCGGACCGCTGGCCATCCATGGCGCCCGATCGGTGGTGATGGTGGCGCGGACCTTCTCCATTGCCCTCTCCAGGCGGCCGGCGTCCCGTGCCCACTCCTGGTTCAGCGCGATCCGCTTCTCGTACTCGGCCAGGAACGCGGCCTTGGTCGCGGGAACGGGGTTCTCGATCGGCATGGTTCAGCCCTCCTTCTTCACTGGCAGGTTCGGGAACTGGATGCGGCGAAGGACCCGCTCCAGCACCCCGATCGTGCGGTTGCTCAACTCGGATGTGGAAACCGTCTGATCCAGAACACGGCGGACCAGTTCAGCCTCCCGCTCCGTCAGGTCGACGCGATAGCGGGCGGGGGTCTTGGTCACTCGGGGCATGTCGTCGGCTCCACCGGATGTTCGTCGCATTCGCAGTACTCGAGCGCGCCAGGGTAGCGATCCTGCATCCGCCCCTGGTGCCGCTCGGCGTCGGCCTGGGCCTCGAACACGGACACCTGCCGGCCCGGAACCTCCTTGTGTTCGGACTCGACGATCCAGACCCTGGCGAGCTTGTGACCCTGCGGCACTATCGGCTGGAAGCTCCGCAGCAGGCGGGCGGCGATCGCGATCGTGCGCCTGTCGGCGTCGACGGTATCGGGCCACTTGGCGGCCATCAGCAGGCGCCGCACCACCTTGGCCTCTGATCCCGTCATGTCCAGGCGATGCCGGGGCGTGTCCCTTCTTATCCCTGGCATGTCGGGTCCTCCTGGCTGGCCAGGAAGGCGCGGGCGGCTTCGATGGCCTTCCATGCGTCCTGCGATCGCTGTTCGTACTCGTCGCGCAAGGTGCGGGTCTCCACAATCCCCTCATCATCCAGTGCGTCAACGGCGAGGCTCTCCAGTTCCGTCACGCCATGGTCAGCCGCATCCAGCAGCCCCGCGATGATGTCCCGGGCCTGGGCAAGCGGGTCTGGCGTGGGTTCGGGCGCAGCCTCCAGCAGCTCCACTTTATCGAACCGGATTTCGTCCGCGTCGGGATATTCTCGGTCCGCCATCATTTGCGCCGCGCTGGCCGCTGCGTACTGGTCCACAGCCTCCAAATCCCGGGTAAAGCTCTTTGATGTGATTGCGGTCAGCGTCACGCGATAGCGGTTCATGGCGCGTCTCCCTTCGGTGCGCTTGGCGTCGAGAACCCGTCCAGCACATAGCCCTCGGGCTCCCACAAAACCCAGGTGCAGCCCTCGCGCCGGGCGTACTGCTCAACCAACCAGCGGTTCGGGCTGTAGCCGGGTTCGGGCGTGTGCTGGAGGAGCCGGCCGGTGTTGTGGATCAGTGCCAGGGCAGAGGCACCGTCCTGCACGAGACAGCCGATCATGGTGCGTGACGTCAGCCTCTCCCGCTCCTCGGGTGTCAGGTGGTCAACGCTCGCCATCATCATGGTGGAGATAGCCGCTGCGTTGCTCATGCCTGCTGGTCCTTCGCGGTCTCAAGCTGGGCGTCGAACCAGCCGGCCCGCCAGTTGTACCGCTTGTGGTAGAAGGCGCCGGTCGCGCTTTCGTAGGGGTTCCCCTCCGCCGGCTCGCCGCGCTGATGCGCGTGCCAGCCATCGCAATACTCGTCGGTATAGAGGCAGCGATTGGGCTCGGTCATGGCGTTGATCCTTCCGAGGACGGCGGTGCTCCCAGGCGCGCGAGGCGCATGAGGCTGGCATCGGTCAGCAGCAGGCCGTTCAGCCCACCGTGGTCCCCGACGTTGAGAACTCCATCGACCAGCCGCAGCATCGTCCCAAAGATTTCGGCAAGCGGAGCTTGAGCATCGTGCGGCACGCCATTACGGGGGATGACCATGATCATGCCGCGCTCGCCCAGGCGGATGCCGCGCTCCACCCACTCGCCCTGCACGGCGAATATTCCCAGGCCGGCCCACGGGTTAATCGTGCGGTCGAATGTCCCGATTTTGCGATCAGGTGGCTTCTTCATGCGTTGATCCTTTCCAGATCAGAGCCCCAGGCTACTCGTGTCCTGGCGGAACCGGCCGGGCCATGCGACCCGGCCGGAAACGTCAGAACGCGTCAGGCGCTCATGTCCCCTGCCATCCTGGCCTGCCACAACCGTTCGGACGGCCCCGGATCGTAGACCGGTGTGGCGACGGGTTCGCGTGTGACCGTCAACCGGATCGTCTTGCAGTCGCTGGCCGGCTGTCCCGGCTTGCCAGCCCGACCAATCGACACGTTGTAGGTGGTGGAACTGCCGTCCTTGGTCCAATGGGCTGCCGCGATGGACACTACCCGGCCGGCCTTCCCGAACCGCTGCCGCGCCTGTCGCCGGGCGAACCGCCAACATGCGCTTTCGCTGTAGCCAGGAGCATCGGTGATCGGGCGCATGGCCTCACACCGGTAGCGGTATGTCGTCATGACGCGCCTCCCGGCAGGCGAGCGGTCGGGTGATCCCACCCAAGCGTCGCACCAGCCAGCATCGCCGCGTGGATCGCAGGCGTCGCCCCGTGCGCGGTGTTGTGCAGTACCGCCGCCCGCAGGCTTGCGCCCCACTCCCGGTAGCCATGCGCCCCGCGCGTCACGATCACCATCTTCGACTCCTGTGTCGGATGCTGCACCACGCACGAGCGAGGCAGCCGATCATCAGGGCGTGTCGCCGCCCGGCTGACAGGCCCGATGCGGTCGGTGTCGAGCAGCACGATGTCGTGCGTCTCGCCCGCGCTCGGGTCCAGCACAGTTGCCAGCAGAAATGTCCCCCCCGTCACCGGCTGGAACTCCAGGAACTCCACCAGCTTGGTCTCGGTGGTGCGGCTCAATGTTGGTGACGTGACCAGCCAGCGGTCGCCAAACAGCAGATCGCCCGCCTTGATCGTCGGCCCGATCGCGTCCGGATGGATCGTCGTGTTGTCGTTCGTCATCGTCGTTCTCCTATTGCGCCTGCTGGTCGAGTGCGGTGTTGAGGTTCGCCTCTGCCTCCAACCAGCGACGGGACATGATGTTGGCGATCGCCCGCAAGTTGGTGGCTGGAGCCTGCTTCCATTCGATGTTGTGTGCCGCGCGTCCGGGCGGGTAGTACCACGCACAGAGGGGCGCGAAGGCCCGCCTGATCTCTTGCATGACCGCCTTCCTTTCGGCCTTGGCCTGTTCGACCGTCTTCATCGTCGTTCCCCTTCAAACGAGAAAGGGCGAGGCTCCCAAGAACCCCGCCCGTGTCACTCAGCCCTCTGCGGGCCGCTCAATCGTCACGATCACGCCCTCGGACAGATACCGGATGCGCCGGATGTTCGTCGCGTGTTTCATGATCTGCCGCAGGCTCGCCTCGGGCACGTAGCTGCACAGCAGTCCGATCCCGTTCGCAGGCATGTCGTCCGTCGCGTCAACCTCGATCGTCACGGGTATCAGCGTGGTGTCGGTGGTCATGGTGTCATCCCTTCCAGATGCAGTCCTGGCCATGCTCGGCACAGGCGAAGCGGGAGGAAGCACTGCCCTCCCGCACCGTCCGTGTCAGCGGTAAGGCGTCGCCCGTTCGCCAAAGTGCCGCTCGCCATGCGCGATGGCCTCGCGCCGGGTCCGCAGGAACGGTTCGGAACACGACCCATACGCGCCGACATAGCAAGTCTCGCCAGGGACAGCCCAAATCAACTGCCAGCCCCTGTTGTGCCAGTGGCGCTGCACATGCAGGCGCGCGGCCATGTTCGGGACAAGCGCGCCGGCCTCATTCGTGTGGTGCGGTCGCATGGTCCTCACCCCTCGCCCATGGTGGCAGGCAGGTCGGTCACTCGCACATGACCGTCATGGTGCCGACCCACGACCCGGCGGCGCGCGTGGTCAATCCAGACCACATGGAACCGATCGTCAAAGATGTTCTCGATGCGCCCGACCGTCCCGATGCCCATGACGTGATCGCCCCGCTTCAGGTGACGGATCAGCAGCGGCCGGGGCTTGGATGTTGTGGTGTTCATGGTCTTCAAAGGTCCTTCCAACCTTGGATGCTCGATCAAGGGTGATCCCCGACACAAAATGTGCATCCGAGTGAAGGTGACCATATTATGCACACGGCCGTCAATGCCCAATTCACACCCCCCTTGACACACCATCCACAGAACCCCTCAACATGGGGGGAGGGGCAGGGGCGGGGGGCCGGTCATCGGTCTATCATCAGACGACAGTCTATCCCCTACACAGGATACGCACGGGCGAGCGCGCGACGCGTCAACGCACGTCATCCCAACACCCGTCACCAACCACACACCATCAGGATCAACCCATGCCAGAGCCAGATCACAAAACCCTGGCCAACATCCGACGCGCCAAGGCAGCCGCACGAACCAAGAAGCAACCAATCCCCCAAGCCCCCATCCACACACCCACGCAGCCACGCGACACCGATCCCAGTACCGAACCCAACCACAAACACGCAGCAACACCGAAAACAACGACAACCGAACTCCAGCGAGGCAAGTCCGCGGTTTCCACGGCCCGTAAGCCGTTGAAGGACAACGATGTTAGCGTTGCGGCCTCGTCACCACCCGCCGAGGATCAGGACGACAAGGGAACCAAGCTCATGCGACGCGGCATGGCTCGGTTCGAGGCGCGCTTGCTCGCCCCTGGCGGCGTGTCAGCCCTGGCCGCAGCGATCCGTCGGTACTCGAGGCGCCAGGACATCGCGGCGCTGATCCCCGACGAGACCCTGGCCGGGATGGTGGTGGCGCAGGTGAAGGGTGGCCTGTCGCCCGGTTCGTTCGGGACGGCCGATCGTGCCGCATTCTGGCGACTGGTTGACGCGCCCTGGTCGCACCCGTCCGGTTCCCGAGGGGCTGCGGGTGGCATGACGGCCGAGGATGCGGCGGACATGGGCAAGACCATCCAGGATCGGGTGTCGGCTGCCATCGCCCGTGCTGAGGCGTCAGGGCGCATCCTGGCGGGACGGTCGGGGCTGGGCGGCGTTGACCGGTTCGAGGACGGGCTGACGCTCGACGCGGTGGTCGATGGGGAGGATGAGACACCTTCCCTCCCCCGAATAGGTAACCGTCAGTCACCTATTACAACGCCAACATCTGGTCACGGTTCGCAGGATGCTCATTTTGTGTCGTCGAAACCCGGTGATGATGGGCAGGACGACCCGGCTGCACTCCGACGGCGGTTCCTGGCCGAGCATGGCGCGGCGATGGCCAGCGTAAATAGGGACCGACGGACCCTATTAGATGACGACGCGCCGCCGCCTCGCCCGTCCTCGCCGCCGATCCAGCCCGAGGACGACCGACCGAGGCGGATGCGACCGGTCCGCCGCCGCTCGACCACCGACGACGGACAGGAGCCGGCGCCGTCCGATCCATCGTGGCCACGGTAGGCAGGGGGGCAGAGGCGAGCGCACCCCATGCGAGGGGGCAGGCAGGGGCGAGGGGAGCCAGGCGAGCACCAGGCGCACCGATCCAGCACAGGCGATGGGCAGGCGAGGCGGTGCGATGGGACGGAACGCGCGGGGCGACGCGCAGGCGGGCACCACCCCCCCCGGCACCTTCGACACCCCCCCTACCCCTGGCTCTGAACATACCCCCACAAAAATTCTTGTCTGATTTGCAGATTGTTGGGTCATCTAATGGTGAGGACGGGTTGAGGGGGCTGGTGGATCGATGGGTCGGGTGCGGGTAACGGGTGCGACGGGTCCGAGCACGGCGAGTGTGACGGACGCGTTGCTTGAGGCGGTGATGAGGTATCGGGATGATCCTCTGGGTTTTGTGATGTTCATTTTCCCTTGGGGTGAGGAGGGGGGGCCGCTGGAGGGGGAGGATGGTCCGGACGTTTGGCAGCGGGATTTTTTAATGGACCTGGGGAGGGAGATCAGGGCTCGGGGCGTGGATGAGGCCTTGGGCAGTGTGTTGATGGCGACGGCGAGCGGGCATGGTGTTGGCAAGACGACGTTGATTGCGTGGATCATCATTTGGTTCATGTCGGTGCATCGATTTCCGGTGGTGACGGTGACGGCGAACACGGCGGACCAGTTGAGTTCGACGACGTGGCGCGAGTTGAGCATTTGGCATGGTTGGGCGCTGAACACGGACTGGTTCACTTGGACGGCGACGACGTTCTCGATGAAGGGGAGTCCGGAGAAGTGGCGTGCGAGTGCGGTGCCTTGGTCGAAGGAGCGGCCGGAGGGGTTCCAGGGGAAGCATTCGCCGCACATGCTGATGATTTTCGATGAGGCGTCGAAGATCGAGGACGCGATCTGGGAGGCTTCGGAGGGCGTTCTGACCACGAAGGGTTCGTATTGGTTGGTGTTTGGGAATCCTACTCGTCACACGGGCCGGTTCCGGGAGTGCTTTCGGCGGTATCGGCACCGGTGGAACACCAGGCATGTGGACAGCCGGACGGCGAAGGTGGCGAAGAACAAGGCCCAGATGCAGGCCTGGATCGAGGATTACGGGGAGGACTCGGATTTCGTCCGGGTGCGTGTTCGGGGGCAGTTTCCACAGCAGGCGACGCTGCAGTTGATCGGGGAGGACCTGGTTGAGACTGCGGAGCGGGAGTTCCGTCGTCGGTATGGTGCTGATCTGTTCAAGAAGGCGGTGACGGAGGGGCCGGCTGCGTTCGCCCAGGTCAAGTTTGATGAGGACTTGTATGCGCCGCGGATCTTGAGCCTGGACGTGTCGCGGTTTGGCGGGGATCAGAGCGTGCTGGGGATCCGGGTGGGTCGGACGTTCGTGATATTGGCGAAGTTCCGGGGGCTGAACGGGCCACAGTTGGCGTATCGGGTGATCGAGTGGTGGAAGGTGTTGAAGCCGGATGCTGTGTTCGTCGATGCGGTGGGCGAGGGGTCGAGCTGCTATGACACGCTGGTCGATGTTGGATATGAGCCGATCGCGGTGAACGGTGGGCGGACGGCGCTCGATGACAAGAAGTTCGACAACCGGCGGTCTGAGATGTGGTGCTCGATGAAGGACTGGCTGGTCGATGGCGGGTCGATCGAGGACGACACCGAGCTTCATGATGATCTGATTGCGCCGGAGTACGGCTATACGTTGCGGGGCGAGAAGATCAAGCTGGAGAGCAAGGACGACATGCGTGCGCGAGGTCTGCCGTCGCCGGACTCGGGTGATTGCTTGTCGATGACGTTCTATATGCCGGTGGCGCCGAACCGCCGGCGGGAGGAGGCTGCGGCCCGGGTTGCGAAAGAGCGCAGCCGGTTCCAGCATGCGGGCGCGTTTTCCGAGACATGGATGAGCAACTGATATGTCGATGACCACATCCGGGATTTACGATCTGTCGGACCGTCCGTTGCCTCGGCAGGACATGAACCTGGTGCTGTTGGTGGCGTCGCGGTTCTTGAGGTCGCAATCGGGCATGTCGGATTGGGCCAAGATCGCCACGCAGGCGGTTGATTTCTATGAGGGGCGGCAGTGGACGGCCGAGGATCTGCGGAAGCTGCATGACGAGAAGCGCCCGGCGCTGACGATCAACAAGATCCGGCCGTTGATCAATCTGGCGATGGGCTATCATCTGAACAATCAGACGCACGACCGGTTCTTGCCAGGTCACGATGGGACGGGGACGGCGGAGATCGCCGCGGCGCTGTCGGCGGTGACACAGCAGATCGATGAGATGAACGAGTCGCAGTTCATCGACGCGGAAGTGTTCTTGGACGGGCTGCTGACCGGGCGGGGCTTCTACGACATCCGGCTCGACTTCTCGAAGAACGCGCTCGGCAATGTGGCGGTGACGGCGCAGGACCCGTTCGCGACGTATCTGGACCCGGACGGGGACAAGTACGACATCAACACCAGCAACCATGCCTCGACGTCGCGGTGGATATCGATCGACGAGATCCACCATTGCTATGGGAAGATGGCCGCCGATTGGGTGCGGCCGCTGGTGGGTGGCATGTCGGTGATGGCGATGCCTGGCGGGATCTACAACGACGGTATCGAGATCACGCCGTGGCGGAACTTCGGCGGCGACCAGTTCGAGCGCGGCGTGTGGGGCGTGTTCACCGATCAGCTTTACGATTGGGTGGATACCTACCGGAAAACGGTGCGGCTGATTGACATGCAGCACTGGCAGCAGACGAACCGGTGGTTCTTTGTGGACATGGAGACCGGCGATCAGAAGCCGATACCGGATGCGTGGGACTCGGCGCGCATCGAGCGCGTGATGATGTGGGCGCAGCAGGAGCGCATGCCGCTGGTGGTGCAGCGCAAGTCGGTGCGGCGGCTGCGCTGGACGCACATGATCGGGGACATCATCGTTTTCGATGAGTGGTCGCCGTATGACAGCATGACGCTGGTGCCGTACTTCCCGTATTTCCGCCGCGGCATGACGCAGGGGATGGTGGAACCGCTGATCGATTTGAACCGCGAGATCAACGTGCGCCGCTCGGCGCGCCAGAACATCATCGGCCGGTCGAGCAACAGCGGGTGGATGGTGCCGGAAGGCGGGCTGACACCCGAGGAGACGGAGAACCTGGAGAAGAACGGTGGGCGTCCTGGGTTCGTGCTGAAATACAAGACGCTCGGCCCGAACGGCACGACGCTATCCGAGCCCAAGCAGATCACGCCGCAGCAGACACCGGTATCGATTGCCGAGCTTGAGAAGGAGGCGACCGGCGATATCAAGGAGGTCGCCGGCATCAACCCCGCGCTGCTGGGCCAGTCCGAGCGGTCGAATGACTCGGGGCGCGCGATCAAGGCGCGTCAGCAGCAGAGCGTGATCGGGCTTGAAGGCTTCATGGCGAATTACCGCCGCTCGAAGCGCATGATGGGCACAAAGAAGCTGGAACTGATCCAGGGGTACTATACCGAGCAGCGCATCATCCGGGTCACCGGCAAGGGTCGGTCCCCCGCGCAGGTGGTGATCAACCAGCGGACGGCCGCGGGCATCGTCAACGACGTCACGCTCGGACAGTATTCGGTGAAGGTCGATGAAACCTCGCTGTCGGAGAGCTTCCTGGAAGGCCAGTTCAACGAGTTGATGACGATGAAGGCCGCGGGCATGCCCATGCCGGACGAGTTCATCGTCGAGGCGTCGTCGCTCGGACGCAAGGAGGAGCTGCTGGCGATGATGAAGGCAGAGCGCGAGGCGATGGCCGCGCAGGGCATCCCAGCGGGGGATGCGCCTGGCAGCAAAGCAACCGGCGGTGGTCCAGGTGGCTCCGCTGTTGGCGCCGATGGTGGATCTATGCCAGGATGACACCGTCCGGAACCAAGATGGCGAGTGGTGATGCACCATGAGCGTGAGCGAACGCGTATGTTCAACCTCGGCGTCGGCTCTCGCTCTCCCGAAACTCGTGAAACTGGCGGTAATTTTCCGCTCAGACGGAGGCTCAGATGGGCGTGGCGGCTAGAAGAATGTCGCAAGGCGCGGATCGCCTTCATCACAGGGCTGGCGGGCGCGATCGGGGCGAATTTCAGCGACTTCTTCCTGGAATGGGGCGAGTGGCTCCTGGAATGGGCTGGCGCGATCAGGTGGTAGCCGTGGCAAACAAGCGGCCGGTCGTGACATGCCTTGTCGTCTTCGGCATATCCGCCGCCATCATTGCCGAGTCCGTGTTCCTGATGACCGGCTACTCGACGCCCCCCAAGGAATGCTTGACCGCGCTGATCCGCGTCATCGGGGGGCCCTGATCCATGCGCCGGTCGCCCGCCATGCAGGCGCTGATGAACCGCATGCAGGAGCGCGGGACCTGGCTGCACATCATCAACGCCGGAGCCTCGATTTCCGGCGTGGTCCTTTCCGACACCGATCGGGAAGTCTGGGCCATGGGCGGATTATTTGTGTCGACCATCATAGGTGTGCTTACAAAGGAAGACGACGCGCACAAGTGGACCAAGAAGCAGATGAAGGAACTGGCGGAGAAGATGCCCCCCCAGGCCCCAACTGCCCCGAGGAAGGACGGCGCCTGATGGAACGGAACCCGGCTTCAACCTACCTCGCATTCAACTGCGGCCAGCGGCTGCACAATGTCGAGCGGGACACCGTCACCGCGTCGCTGCGCGAGGACCTGGACGAAATGTGCGCCGGTCCCTGGTTTGCCGTCGTGATGCACGCGGATGGTTCGGGCTTCATGCGCGGGACCAGCGATTTCACGCCGGCCCCCCCCGAGGAACCCCTGGCCAGAATGATGGACCTGGCGGTGGTGCTGAACCGGGACATGCACATGGACGGGCACTGGATCGTGCTGTGGTCCAACCACACGCTGTCCGCCTACTGGCGCGATCGCGATGGTGACCTGCAATGCACCTGGGAGGTCGATGAACCATGGGCGCGCATCCGCCTATGGCCGACGCTCGAATTTGCCGGCCGTGCGGCGCTCGCATGGGACCGGTGGCAAGAACACATGAAGCGGCACCAGTTCTCCCCGGCGCAGGCGCACAAGCGCGCGCTGGGCGAGGCGGCGCCATTGGTTCGTCAGCCGTGAACGATATCACGGTGCCGTCGCCGGGCTTCGGGCGTTTCTCGTATCTCACCACGTTAGGGAGAAATCATGTCGTTGTCTCTTACCACTGACCGTCAGGTTCCGGGGATCCCGGCCGGCATTCCTACCAGGACTGATCATCCCGGGCAGGACAGCCAGCAGGAGTCGCTGGTTCCCGACTTGATCCGCGACGCACAGGCAGACCTGATTGCGGCACGGGCAGCCGCGGAAGCCGAGGAACAGCAGCAGGGCAACCCGCCCGCGGCCGCTCCTCGGACACCCGCGGGCACCCAGGCCACGCCTCCTGCCGGCGGGCCTTCTCCCCAACCAGCCGTGCCGTTCGTTCGGTTCCAGCAGGTTGTTGCCCAGGCCCGTCAAGCCGCCGCGGAACTCAAGCAGGCCAGCGATGAGGCAAATTACTGGAAGGGCGTCGCGCATGCCCGGCAAGCCATCGCACAGGGCGGCAACGCTCCAGCCGATGGCGGAACCGGGCATGCAGCACCTTCGCCTGCGAAGAACGCCAGGGAACTGATTGCCGAGCAGCAAGCGCGACTGCTTGGAGCAGCCAAGTCGTTCGACGAAGGCGAGCTGACCATGGAAGCATGGACAGCCATCCAGATCGAAGTCGGGAATGAAATTGACCGGCTTCGCGGCATGGCGTCACAGGCTAGTCCGCCGGCATCGGCCCAGGTCGGTGTCGCGGACGAGCTTGTGATGCGGCAGCACATGGCGGAGCTCGCCAAGGCCCATCCATGGGTAGCAGTCCTGCCAAAGCAGGAACTGCAAACCCTGGCACAGATGGCCTTCGCGCAGCAGGACGCCCTGGGCACGCCGATTGAGCAGTCCCCGGCCGGCACGATGCGGCTGCGTGAACTGGTCGCTCAGATGAGCAATTTCTTCGGCCCGACATGGCATCCCGACTGGATCGGGAAAGCGCCAGGCGGAGCCGCGGCTACCCCCCCAACGGGGCAGGCGCCCCAAGCGATCGTGCCAGCCAACCAGTCGCCGCCGCAGCCGCCGCGCGCGCAGGGCAACGGCAAGATCGATCTTGCATTGCGTCACCCCCCGAACCCCACCGGTATCGGCCACGCTGCGCCCCCATCGGGCGATCTGACCGACGACCAAATCGCAAAAATGTCCCAGGAAGAATGGGACGCGTTGCCCGCATCGGTGCGGGCGCGAGCACTTAGCGGGTAACACCATGGCAACCACAGCGTTCGGAGCTTTGTCCTCGGCCCAGAAGAAGGTCTGGTCGATGGATATCCGTCGGGCCGGCCGGGAAATGGCTTTCTGGCCGCAAAACGGCTTCATGGGGGACGGCACCAATTCCCCCGTGCAGCGCATCAAGGAACTGACGCGGACCGATGCGGGCGACGAGTGCATCATGCAGCTTGTTCCCGACCTGGTCGAAGACGGCGTCGCCGGTGACCAGATCCTGACCGGGAATGAGGAGGCGATGTACCAGGATGCCATTCGCATCCGCATCGATCAGATCCGGCATGGCGTGAAGCGCAAGGGCAAGATGGACGAACAGCGGACCATCATCCGCTTTCGCGAGCAGGCCCGCGACAAGCTCGGCTATTGGGCGGCGCGCATCACCGACGAGATGATGTTCATCACCGCCGCGGGCATCGCGTTCACCAAGAACCTGGACGGCTCCACCCGTTCCAGCACGACCCTGCCGCAACTGACGTTCGCCAACGACGTGGTTGCGCCAAGCTCGGGCCGGATCAAGTACGCCGGCAGCGCCACCAGCACCGCCACCCTGACCAGTTCCGACAAGATGACGTGGAACCTGATCGTGGCGACGCAGGCCATGGCAAAGCGGAAGCTGATGAAGCCCATCCGTGCCGGCGGCAAGGACCACTATGCCCTGGTCATGTCGACCGAGCAGGCCCGCGACCTTCGCTCGGACAGCACCTATCAGACCAACGTGGGACGCGCTGGCAACCGCGGGCCCCAAAACCCGCTGTTCACCAACGCCATGGCGGTGGTCGACGGCGTCATCCTCTATGAGCACAACCGCGTGCCGACCACCCTCGGCTTGGCCAGCGGCAGCAAGTGGGGATCGGGCTTCACCCTGGACGGCGCGCAGGCGCTGCTGCTGGGCGCGCAAGCCATGGGCATCGCGGAATTGGGCGACCCCGCCTACGAGGAGTCGGACATCAACGACTATAAGAACCAGCCCGGCATCGGGGTGGGCATGATCCTCGGGACGATCAAGCCGCAGTTCGTGTCCCCGACGGACAGCAATACGAAACAGGATTTCGGCGTGATCTCGCTCTACACGTACGCCGGCGCCGGTTCGTAACCGTCATCCCATCTGAACAATCCTGACGGCGCCCTGGCGCCGTCACAGAGGAAAGGGGTCACCCCATGGCAAGCTACAACGATTACGACATCCAGATCCGGGACATGATGACCGGTGAAAAGATGAGCGCGAGCGGCGGTAAGGCCTACATCACAACGTCCGGCGGCACGGCGAAGGCGACGCTCTACAATCCCGATAATGACTATGCCGCCCTGTCCAACCCGATTTCGATCACCAACGGCCGGCTCCGGTTCGCCGTCATGGGCGCGTCGACGTTCGGCCAGGCGGCGGAGCCGCAGGTGGATATCTACGGCATGTCCGCCGAGGGCATCGCCTTCCAGCGCCGCGGGTGGAAACCCGGCATGAACACCATCAGCGTGGACAATACCGCGGTCACCCACACGCTGATCGTGCCGTTCAACATCGCGGACACGACGGCCGCGGCCGAGACCGACACCGGGTTTGATTTCACCGCTGGCATGGCGATCAACCCGCTGAACCTTTCGGTCTATACCAAGACGCTCGACGCGACGGAGACCATCGATGTTGGCCTTCTGAGCAGCGAGAGCGGCGGCGATGCCGACGGCTTTGCCGTCACCCTCTCGGTGGCAACGGCTGTGGTGGTCACTCCCACCCTGGCGGCTTCCGCCGAGACGCTCGGCGCGCTGTTGCGGGTGGCAGCGACCGCGGATGCCGGCACTGGCCTGGTGCCGCGTCAGCACGTCATCACGTCGACCGCGACCAGCCTGACCTATACGCTGACGGCCGGCACCGATACCGCCGCCGGCTTCATCAACATCGGGTATTCGCGCCCGATCGTCCCGGCGTAAGGTCCGCCTGCTGATCATCCCCCGGGCTGATAGGCCTGGGGGACATCACACCAACCAAGAGGGAATATACGCATGAGCGCAAGCATCACCGTTCCGAACCGGGCGCATGAGCATGCCGCGGCGAATGGCTTGTGGCGCGTCCGCGATATGAACGCGCGCACCGTGATCGGTGGCGAAGTTCTCGGGCGTGATCACGAAATCCTGCCTGGGATCATCTACAAGCTGTTCTTCGACCGCGACACCCCGATGCCCGAGGAACACGCGCGCCGCTTCCTGGTCGATCCGGCCTTTACGGTCCTCGCGCCCGACAATACCCGCCTGGCGCCGCTCTCCGACCAGGTGAAGACCCGCGATCTGCCGCCGATGCTCAAGCCGAACCAGGTCATCGCTGACCTGAATGAGCTGAACCAGGAGGCGCTGGTCAACCGCAGCCTGATCCGACCGAACGCGCCGAAGTTCACCACCCGCAGCAAGCGCGAGGCGATGATCGAGTTCCTGCTTGCCTCCTATGAGGCCGAAGGCGATGCCGGCCGGCCGGCGTCCGGCGGCGGCGATGACGGCGACGGCGAGCTTGAGGAGATCACGGGCGCCGCCGTCGACAGCCTGTTCGGAACCTAACGCATGGCGCACCTGCTTTCCGTCGGAGAGATTGTCGACCGGGCGCTCGGAAAGATCGGACAGAGGGCAACCCGATCGTCCGGCGCTCGCGCGGCCGACGTGGAGGAGGCGCGCTATTGGCTCGACATGCTGATCGGGCATCAGAGTGCCCGGCAACGCTGGTGGCCCCTGGTGCCCGGAACCGCCGCGTTCACCCTGACCGCCGGGGGTTCATCCTATGACCTGCTGGCGTCGGTGGGCGCCACGCAGGCGCCGAACGGCATTGCGTTCGTCATCCGGGTGATCCTCTACAACGTGACAACCGGCCAGGATATTCACGAGATCCCGATCGTCCGCCGCCAGGAGTTCGAGCTTCGCAACTTCCCGCAGTCCGCGCAGGCGCAGGACGTCTCGCCGTGGACCTGGGATGACATCGATCGGTCTGGCGTCGGCGCGGACCAGGCCGGCTCTCCGAATGTCTGCTACATCACCCGGGACCAGAACCCGGTGATGCACATTTCGCCCGCACCCGATGCCCTGGTGACCTATGGCGTGCGCGTGCTGTTCCAGTCCTATACCCCGGACTCGGTCACGGCCGCCGCCAACGATCGTCTCGATAGCATCCGCAGCACCTGGAACCTGTGGCTGGTGACCGCGCTGGCCGCGCAGATCGGCAATGGCCCGGTCCGCAAACTGCCGGCCGATGAGGTCCGGGACATGAAGCAGGAGGCGCGAGACCTGCGTACCGAGCTTGAGGCCTATGACGCCCATGAGAACCAGACCCAGGGCAAGCGGGTCACTTACACCGATTTCTGAGGGACCATCACATGGCCGGGTTGCGTTTCAGCCTCCAGGACTTCTCGCTCGCAAACCCGATCTATTCGACGGCGCAAGTCGCGGTTTACACCGTCGATGAGGACACGCAGACCGTCACGACCACGCTTGCGACGCTCTATGCCGATCCGGTTGGATCTTCGACGCTCTCCAATCCCCAAAGCCTGGACAACGACGGAAAGTGGCAGCAGCCCATCTATGTCGATGGCCCCGTTGTCATGTCCGTGCTGGGCTCGGACCTGGCGACGCACACCACCGGCATCGTGGGCACGCGCGCATCGTTCCGCGGGGATTGGGAGGCTGATGTTGTCTACCTCTACGGTGACACGGTCCTGGATGGCGCGGCGGGCAATAACACCGGCAACCAGTATATCTGCACAACGACACATACATCCGAGGATTGGGCGGATGACCTGGCGGCTGGGACGTGGCTGCTGACCGTCGAGGCCTTCGATGGGACGGACTACCTCCCGATCGCCGGCGGCACCATTACCGGTGGTCTGACTGTTGCTGGCCAGTTCGTCGCGTCGACAACTGCCAGGATCACAAATCTCTGGGTCACGGCCGGCGCGTATTCTATGGAGGATACGTTCTCCGCCGGGACGTCACCCTTCGCGGTGTCGATGACGCTGCCGCGCGTGGATGGCGCCAGCGCCCCGCCCGGCAAGCGGAACATCATGCAGATGGCGATCCTGCAGGATCGTGCTTCCCCCGTCGCCGCGGCGAACCAGGGGCCGTCCGTCAATGCTCTGGAAATCATCCAGCGGTCCGGCGTTGCCGGCGGCGCCGTGGCCGACTCCTGGGGCGGATCCAGGACGATGTTGCGGACCACTTGGTCGGAGGACAATGCACCGATCGAATCGCTGGAAGGACCCGATAATGGTAGGGTTACGCCGGCGGTCAATGTCACATGGTCGACCATCTTCGCAAAGTACAATCGGGGCGGAACTGCGCCGGAATACGGCCGGGCGCGCGGGTCCAACTTCCTCGATTACGGCATGGTCTCGCACGTCACGGGATCGACCAACCTGACGAACAGCCGGCTTTATGAGGGGTCCCTGTTCTGGCAGGCCGGCACGTCGGTCCGTAACGCGTTCGGGTGGGCTTTGAACACGCCCTTGACAGCCGGCGCGGCACCGGCCGAGGTCTACACCGCCTACACGACCGGAGCCGGCGGCAAGACGTCGCATTCGTGGCGCACGGTGTTCGGGATCGGTGAGACAGGCTGGGGTGGCATCGATCCGCTCAACGGCACGCTGCTGGGCTTCAAGGCATCACATGCCGCCCCCGTGCCGCAGGCCCGCAACGGCATCGACATCCAGGACGTCAATTTCTCAGGCCGAGCGATCAAGTGGGTCGGCGGCGACATTTCCGGCGGCGCGCATGGCACAGTCAGTTCGGGCCGCCTGCGCCTAGGCAATGGCTACCTGACGCCCTCGGCCACCGGTCTGGAGATTGATGCTGTCGGATATCGTGGCAGCCCTTCCGGCACGATCATGACGCTCGGCGGAAACTTGGTGAACGGCGATCCCGCCGTCGATATCCGCAACAACAGCGTCGGCGATGATGATTATGGTGGGACCTACCAATTCTACTCGCCAAACTATGCGACCAACGAGTTCCGGGCGGTTAAGGTTTTGAACCCGCCGCGGACCAATGGCGCAGCCCCATCCAATCCCATTGAGGTCCGGCTGCGCTATAATTCGTCGGCTAAGGTCGAGTTTCCTGTCACCGACACGGCGACGACTACCAGCCACCCGACGGAGCTGACGGCGACGATCGCGGATTACTATGTCGGCCGGTATCTCGCGTACTACACGGGCGTCTGCGCGGGCGAGAAGCAACTGATCACGGCGTATGATGAGACCACGCATGTCCTGACCACCAACGCCTTCACGACCGCGCCCACGGCTTCCGTGAATGTGATCGGCAACTTCAACTTCGCTGCCGCCCTGCCGACGGTCGAAGACACTATCGTCAATTCCTGGCAGTACACCTTGAACGGCGGCACCGGCACGGTGGTCCGCCAGACTAGCCCGAACAGCGCGAACCTGACGGGTGATGGCACGAACGCGGCCTCTCTGGATCAGACATTCGCATGGCCGGCTGCCACTGATGGCGTGCTGTACCTGGTCGCGGCCGGCAACTATAGGATCATGCTCGGAACCACGCGCGGCGCATCCGACCTGCTGGACGTGTATGTCGAGGCCGAGGCGCCAGACAATGATGAGGACTATCCCTTTGTCCCGGAAGAACAGACGTTCTATTCGGCGGGCACCACGGTATGGCTGCGGATCGAGAACACCAGCACGATCACCGCGAAGATCCGCAACGTCAGGTGCGCCGATAGCACGTCCGGATCTGCCATCCTGCTGGGCATCCGGGCGGGCGTGGAGGCGGTACCCTTGACCGTCAACCACACATGGACACAGTTGGACACGCTGGCATTGCAGCCAGGCGGCGGGGCGTTGGTGATCGGGGGGGTCATTCGGACAACTCTGCACCTATCAACCACGTATGATGACGACGCGGCAGCGGCCGCCGGCGGCGTGGAGCTTGGTGAAATCTACTCAAACGGCGGTTTCTTGGTGGTGAGGTCGACATGATGTTCCGCGCTTTTCTTCTATTTTCTTCGGCCTTGCTGGCGGTTTCCGTCGCTGTAGCCCAAAGCCCGAACGTCACCGAGGGGCGGGTCACCCCGACGGGAGCAACAGCATCTCGGACACTGGCCACGATCGAGGCTGACGTCATCAACGTCAAATACGGCTGGGGCGGCGCACCTGGGGCCAAGGGTGATACGGTAGGAGTGTCTAGCTGCACCATCGCGGCAGGAAGCACTCTTCTGACGTGTGGCAGCGCCGCGTTTACCGCGGCGGACGCCGGGAAACGTTACTATTTGCAGGGCACCGGAGCGGCGAATGTGCCGCAGACAGGAACGCTCGTCAGCTATGTTTCCTCAACGAGCATGAATGTCTCCAACGCAGCTGTGGTGGCATCGCCGCAAAGTGGCATCTACAGTGCGCCGGCCGCTCCCGTCACGATCGCCTCGGCTGGCTCAGGGTATACGAATGGCACACAGACGCTGACGATCACGGGCGGGACCTGCACCACGCAGCCGCAGGTGAGCGTCACGGTCGCTGGGAACGTCGTGACGGCGGTGCTGGGTATGGTCACGCCGGGTGTGTGCAGCGTGGCCCCGTCAAGCGCGGCGGCCACGACCGGCGGCGGCGGCACGGGCGCGACATTCACGACATCCGGCTATCCGGTGGCGGGCCGGTTTGTCTACGGGACTGACGACACCGCTGCCGTGACGGCCGCGTTTGCTAAGGCAGTTGCAACCGGGAAAAAGCTGGTCTTTCCTGCCGGCGGCTATTGGCTGGCAACAGCATCGTCAGCAATCCCGCTCACCAACATTGCGGTCGAGGGGGACGGCGAGGTTGGCTACAACTGGCCCTATACGCAGAAAGGCTCGTGGCTGCTGATTTCCAATCAGTCCACAGCGTCTTTCTCCGGTATGCAAGGCGTGGATTGGAAGGGGCTGTCCGTCTACTACCCGGAACAGGATAGTTCCGCCGTCGCGCCTGTCGCGTATCCCGCGCTGTTCACCGGATCGACCTGGGTTAACGTGACAATCCATGACTCGCGGTTTGTGAACCCGAGAATTTTCGCAGAGGTCACGAACGTCTCCGGCTCGGGCATGGGCCGCGTGGCGATCGACAACATTCGAGCCTACTGTGTCCTCTATTGCTTCAGCTACGCCAATGGGGCCGCTGACGTTCTGGCGATTGGGCCTCGGGCCTATTTCGGCGCGGGTGCATACGATAACGACGCGATCTATGGCCCAGCGAACCTTGGCCGCTACACCGCGACCAGTGGCGAGTTTATGCATATCGACGTGGGTTCCGGCGCGTATCCCCGTGTAGACGGGCTGATGTTCACAAGCTTCATCGTCAACGGGTATCGTTACGGTATCCGCGTCGTGAGCGGAGCGGTGTATGTCTCGAACATCGTCAATACCAACTGGGACGCGGTGCAGACGCCATACAGCATCGAGGGCACGTCTGAGTGGATCACCAACGCGATCAGCGGTGGCACCATTTACGCGACCAATATTTACGATGGCTCCGCGTCCGGCGCAGTCTACAATACCCCGTCAACAGGCCGCGTAGACCTGTCTTTGTCCGGTGGCAACGTATCCTATGCGCTTGGTGGCATCGTCTACGATACCGGCGCAGGATATCGCAAACTC
>Ga0172380_10000649_pt1 | contig 64951 bp, 49 predicted proteins | sample Leawe162metaG_FD_119747 | JGI IMG/M metagenome (GOLD analysis project Ga0172380, IMG submission 119747) | Leachate microbial communities from a municipal landfill in Southern Ontario, Canada - Leachate well 162 metaG | ecosystem: Engineered > Solid waste > Landfill > Unclassified | place... | reverse complement strand
TTCAGTGTCAGAAGTGCTAGAATTCGCACCACCGGAGAGGTGGCAGAGTGGTCGATTGTACCTGACTCGAAATCAGGCGATGTCTTACGGCATCCGTGGGTTCGAATCCCACCCTCTCCGCCACCTGACTTTGTCTCCCAAGGGTTTCGTGGGTGTTAGGAATGATTACAGAAGATAACAGACCCCGCCGGGGCAGGGTCTGTGCAAGCGCCCTAGATCGAGGTAATCCGCGTCAGACCATCAAACTGCAATGCGAGCTGCCGACCCATTTACTCCAAGAAGCTTGGATGAACTCTAGCGCTGCAGGAACAAAATGAATGTGATGGGCAACACGAAAATGTGACGCGATGAGCAAGCAGCAAAAGCGGCCGGCAACGTTATGCTTCCACTCGGGACTGAATGACCAGCGCCTATCTTCTTTTCCCTTGTTGATGAGAAATAGAAACGGGGTCTTGCTGTCATTCGCGATGAGGAGTTTGGGGAATGTCGCAGCCTTGAGGTGGTTGCCCAGATCCATCTGTCGATGCGGGCGTCTCGGCCAGCGCCAGTTCCACCCAAAAGGTGCTGCCCGGCTCTGCCGTGGGAACATAGCCGATACGGCCCCGCATCCTTTCAGTCAAGCGTTTCGCTACCGCAAGCCCGAGACCAGTCCCGTGCGTTGCCCCCACCTCCGCGCCCAGCCGGACAAAAGGCTCGAACAATGCGTCGCGCTGATCGCTTGCAATCCCGCTGCCGGTGTCGGTCACGCCGATGCGCAGGTACTCGGTACCGACTAAGTGACAAGCGATCGTGACCTTGCCGCCGGCGCGATTGAACTTCACGGCATTCGACAGCAGGATCAAGAGCACTTGCTTCACCAGAACGCGGTCGGCCCAGACGACCCAACGAAGGCGATCACCGCAGTCGCTGAGCAGGGCAATGTCTCTTCGTTGCGCTTCCAACTCCATTACCGACAGGCAGGGAAGAATGATTTCTTCCGCGCGGAGCGGCTCCATGCTCACCTTCATTTCTCCCGCCTCGATACGACTCATTTCCAGAACGCGCATCACCAGATCAAGCAAGTAGTTCCCGGCAATCGATATATGTTCGATGGCTCTCATCTGCGCTTTGTCCAGGTTCTTCGCCTCATTGTTATGGAGTAGCTCAGCGAATCCCAGGACGGTATTCAGCGGGGTGCGCAACTCATCGCTCATCACCGTCAGGAACACTGACTTGGCGCGGCTCGATTGCTCTGCGGCATGCAGCGCTGCGCGCAACTGAGTCTTGGCGGTCGCGCGATCTCGCACCACCGCGACTCCCGCGAGCACGACCAAGCCAACCGAGCCCAGCATGGTCGTCAGCATCAGCGCCGGCATGTCTGAACCCAGGATCAGACTCTCCGGGAGCCAACCCAGTGTCGTCGCCAGATACAGAAACACCAGTACGCCCATCATGGCGGCGCCAATGATCAGCATGATGGCTATGTTGCCGAAGGTGCTCAGCAGCGCAATATTCGCCAGAAACGCCGGTAGAGCGATGGAAGTGATGCCGCCCGTGAGGAAAGCCCATACGGCAAGGATCAAAATGCCACCGATGTTCGTTGTGACCAGGCCCAGGGTAATGTCGCCTGTGGCGCGGATCAGCAGTGCTCCAATGGCGGGGATCGCAATGGTCACCGCGAACAGGGCGTATTCGGTCGCCGAGAGGTGTCCTTCGACAAGGACGTAGCCGGCGAAAACCAATAAGGTGACCAGCGAAATGGCCAGCAGGGATTTTGCGATGCCTCGGTGACGCGTGGTCTTGCGCGGGTCACCTCGAACGTGTGGCGGAACAAACCAGGCGATGAAGTCCATTTTGCGAGCGCTTTCTCGGTCAATGCTGCGCCGAAGACATATCGATCGGAGCGGAAATTCTACATGGGTGCCCCAAATATTGTGGCAGGCCGGACAGTTTGTTCTCGGTATTCGTCAGCGTGATTTGAATTTTGCAGGGCCGACTTAATGCGCGTTCGTACGATTCGGTCAGACCTCGTGCCGGAGCCCATGCCTGCATTTTCGGTACGGCAAGGTTATGATTCCCCAATCGTGATTTGGGCAACATTATCCTACCGGCGCCTTTGGCTGTCCGTCCTGACCAGCTGCTTTGGCACGCACATCGGCTCCCTGGCTTTGTCTCTGACCAGCGCCATGCTGCTGCACGCAACGCCATCGCAGATCGGCATTCTGGGCGCCATGGGCACCGCACCCTTCATCCTGTTCTCGGTCCCTGCCGGTGTATGGCTGGATCGGGTGCGCAAGCTGCCGGTCTATATTGCCGGCGAGCTCGTCATGGCGGTTACTCTGGCAAGCGTGGCACTGGCATTGTCGCTGGATTACCTGACGATGGGCTATCTGTACGGCGTCACTTTCATCGGCGGTTGCGTGTCGGTGATTTCAGGCACGGCCGGTCAAATCGTGCTGACCCAGGTCGTGCCGCGCGAGCAGCTGGTGGAAGCGCACAGCAAGAACAACCTGGCCGCTTCCTTGGCCGAAATCACAGGGCCGGGTACGGCCGGAATCATGATCAAACTGTTTGGTGCCACGGTGGCCTTGTGGTGCAATGGTGTTCTGCTCCTGTTCAGCGTCATGTTGCTGCGCGGGATTGATGTCGTCGAGGCGCCGCCGGACAAATGCGAGACGCACTTCTGGCGAAACATGAAAGAAGGCGTGAGTTTCGTCCTCGGCCATCGCCTCCTGATGACGATAGCCGTCGTGGTGGGCTTGTGGCAAATCTGCCAGACATGTGCGATGGTCGTCCAGGTGTTGTTCGCAACCCGCGACCTGGGTCTCAACGAATATCAGTACGGACTTTGCTTTTCAGTGGCGGCACTGGGCACGGTTGCCGCCAGTACGCTGGGACATCGGCTCTCGCGCCGGATTGGCCCAGGCCCCGCGATGATTTCCGGTATGGCTCTCAGCGGACTGGGCTGGTTGCAACTGGCACTTGCTCCGGCCGATGCATGGGGTGTCGTGGCCTTTATCGTCATGCTGTTGAGCTTCAGTGCCAGCTCAGTCTTGCTCTTCAGCAACATGCTGGCGGTGCGTCAGGCGATCACCCCGGAAGCCCTGCTGGGGAGGATGACCGGCACCATGCGTTTCATGACTTTGCTGCCTGCGGGTCCGGGTGCGCTACTGGGCGGATTTTTGGGCGAGCACTTCGGCTTGCGCAGCGCAATCGGATTGGGTGGTTGCGGGGCGTTGCTGCTCGCTTTCGTTGTGTGGCGCTATACCCTCATCCGGCACGTGAAAAAAGTTGGCGTGCAGATTTAGAACCACGCGTCCTGCATGTCGAAGGGGATTGCATTGCGCTGTGCCAGCAAATCGAAACTCACTGCCGCGCTCGGCAACTCCCATTCGATGTAATAACGCGCCGCCTGAATTTTTCCGGTATAGAACGCTGCGTCGCTACCCGATCCTTTGGCCAGGCACGCTGAGGCAATCAGGGCCTGTTTGAGCCAGATCCAGGAGGCCACGATGCGGCCCGCTGCATCCAGGTAAATCGTGGCATTCGCCAGGCCGCGATCGGGATCGATTTTTTGCAGCTCGATCAAGCTGGCGGTAACCTCGTCCAGTTTGTTCACGTGCTTTTCGAGCGTCGCCTGGAGCGGTTGTAGCGCCGGGTAGTGCACGGATGCAGCCAGGGTAGCAGCGACGCTCTCGCGAAAAGCGCGGTAGCAGGCGCCGTCGAGCATGACCACCTTGCGCCCCAGCAGGTCCAGCCCGTGAATGCCTTCGGCGCCCTCATGGATCGGATTCAGGCGCTGATCCCGATACAACTGCTCCAGCGGATAGTCGCGCGTATAACCCGATCCGCCCAGGACCTGGATCGCCATGTCGTTGGATAGGCAACCCTGTCTTCCGCACCAGGATTTGACGATGGGCGTGAGAAATTCGAGCAGGTGGCCGGCCTGGGTGCGACAGGCGACGTCGGGATGCGAGTGCTGGTCCTCGACCAGGGAGGAAGCGAACAGACACAGCGCGAGTGCTCCCTCGGCGATGGATTTTTGCGCCAGCAACAATCGGCGGATGTCGGCATGCCGGATCAGCCTGACCTGCGCTGACAACGCATCCTTGCTCGAAGGCAGGCGTCCCTGCGCACGCTCCCGCGCATACTCGAGCGAGAGCAGGTAGGCACGGTAGGCGATGCAGGCGCCAAACAGGCCGACGCCGATTCTCGCCTCGTTCATCATCTGGAACATGTGGCCGAGTCCGCTCCCCCGCTTGCCCAGCAGGTAGCCAACGGCCCCCTGTTCTTCGCCGAACGACAGCACCGTGGAGGTGGTATTGCGCCAGCCCATCTTGTGCAGCAGGCCGGCCAGGGCGACATCATTGCGCTTTCCCGGGGTGCCGTCCGGATTGGGCAGCCGCTTCGGTACGATGAACAGGGAAATGCCCTTGACACCCTGCGCATCGCCTTTCACGCGTGCCAGCACCATGTGCACGATGTTCTCGGTAAGGTTCTGGTCGCCGCCCGATATGAACATCTTCTGGCCGAAGATGCGGTAGCTGCCACTGCCGCTGCCATCATCCTCCTGAGCGACCGCATAGGTCTTGATATCGCCCAGCGCGGAGCCCTGACCGGGTTCCGTCAGTGCCATGGTGCCGGCGTAACGCCCGTCGCCCATCGGCGCCAGATAAAGATCCTTCTGCTGCTGCGTGCCAAATGCCCGCAGCAGATTGGCTGCACCGATGGTCAGGAACGGGTAGCCCGTGGTGGCTGCATTGGCCGAGCAGAAATAGGCCATCGCGGCGCGCAGCACGACTTCCGGGAGTTGCAGGCCGCCTTCTTCAGCATGCCAGTGTGCCGAAAGAAAACCGGCCTGGGCAAAGGCATCCCAGGCGGCCCTGGTTTGCGGAATCATGTGGACCGCGGTGCCGTCGAATTCCGGTTCGCTGGCATCGCCCTCGGCGTTATGGGATGCGAAATGCGCCTTGGCAATTTCGCATGCGGTGTCCAGCACGGCATCGAACACCTCGCGCGATTGTTCTCCATACCGAGGGCGTGAGGACAGGCCTGCCGTATCGAGGAATTCGTAGAGCAGAAATTTCAGATCGCGATCATTGAGCAGTTCGGCCATGCCTGTTTCCCGTCAGTTTGTATATGCGGCGAATCGATTGCGGCCGCAGTGCAGAACGGCCGTGCGAACTTTATAACATTTTCTTGCGGGGCTCGTTCGGCGAAGTGAGCCAAGTGTATTCAGAGTAAAATTGATATGAAAATCGGATAAACGCACGGGCCGCACGCATCCGGTTCAAGTGCAGTCTTTTCGCAATCATTGACCAAATCAGAGAGGGATTTCCCGATGGATTTATTTGACAGCCTCAAATGGCGCTATGCGACCAAGAAAATGGACCCGAACAAGGTTGTGCCACGGGACAAGGTTGAGCGCATCCTGGAAGCCGCGCGCCTGGCACCGACTTCTAGCGGCCTGCAGCCGTTCGAGATCCTCGTCGTTACCGACCGCGAGATCAGGGAAAAGATCAAACCGATCGCCTGGAACCAAACACAGGTGGTCGATTGCTCGCATCTGCTGGTGTTCGCCGCCTGGGACAACTACACGACCGAACGCATCAACATGATGTTCGATTTGACCAACCAGGAGCGTGGTGAGAAGTTTCAAGGCTGGGAAGACTATCGCAAGATGCTGCTCGACACCTACCCGGCGCGCGATGCCGAGGTGAATTTCCAGCATGCGGCAAAGCAGGTTTATGTTGCTTTAGGCGTCGCACTGATTGCGGCCGCCATAGAGGAGGTGGACAGCACGCCGATGGAAGGATTCGATCCCAAGGCGCTGGACGGCATTCTCAACCTGTCAGCCAAGGGGTTGCGCAGCGTGCTGATGATGCCGCTGGGCTATCGCCAGGCCGACCAGGACTGGCTGGTGAATTTGAAGAAGGTCAGAAAACAGCGCGAGCAATTTGTCACCGAAATAAGCTGAGCAACCATGCCGCGCCTGGGTCGCGCTGCCTTGCCGGAGTTGCGAGTGGTGCAATCCGTTGCTGACGTTCTGCTCGACGTGACATGAACGCCAACGCTTCGCTGTGGCGAAGGCTAACGCCCAACCTGTTCGACCCGCCGCTGAGTTCCAGGCCGCGCGGCGACTTTCAAGGGGCGCTGACCGGCGCGTTGGCCTCGATACCGCTAACCATTGCCTATGGCCTGATCATCGGCGGAGCGCTGGGGGCCTCTTACAGCGGCATCGGTGTGTTAGTCGCCCTGTATGGATCTGTCGTGGTCGGTTTGGCGGCGGTGCTGCTCGGTGGCAGCCCATTGCTGGTGGCGGGGCCGCGCGCCTCGACCTTGCTGGTGCTGGCTGCGCTGATCAGCCAACTATCCCGCGCTCCCGCGCTGGCCGGTTTGACCGATCCATTGCCGATTGCTTTTGCGCTGGGATTTACTGCCGTGATCGGGGCCGGGGCGCTCAAATTGCTCTATGGCGCATTCCGCCTTGGACGACTGGTCAATTATGTCCCGCTGCAAGTTGTGGCGGGCTTCATGAACGGCACAGCACTGCTCGTCGTTTTCAGCCAGGTCTGGTCTGCGACCGGCATTCCGCCGCAAAAATCGCTCATCGCCTTGTTCAGTCATCTGGATCAAATCCGGCCGGCGGGCCTGCTCCTGGCGCTTGTCACCGCTGCTTCGCTGAAGCTGCTGCCTCGACAGGTCGGACGTCTTCCCACCATCCTGCTGATCTTTGTGGCGGGAACCACGGCCTATCATGGACTCGCCGCTTTCGGTTTCGGTATGGCCCTGGGCGGAACCGTACCCCCGCCACCCGATCATTTCACCCTGAGATTCATTGGCAATGAGGCATTGGCCATGCTCAGCGGTCCGCATGGGGGTGATTTGATTTCACCGATACTGCTGGCTGCCGTATCCATGTCGATCCTGTCTTCCCTGGATACCTTGCTTGCGACAGCCTCAGTGGATGGCGCTACCGGACGCCGCTCGAAAGCGAATCGGCAATTGATGGCCGAAGGCATCGGCAATACCCTGGCGGGCATGTTCGGCATGTCGCCGGGCTCGGGCAGCGCGTTGCGGACGCATGCCGCGTTGAGGGGCGGCATGGCCAGCGCGGCGGCGCCTATCGCCATCGCACTGATCACGCTGCTCGCCACCTTCGGGCTCGGACCGTTGATCGGCATGCTGCCGCAGGCGGTCATGGCCGGCATGCTGATCGCCCTCGGCCTTGATCTCATCGACAAATGGACACTGGTGCAATTGCGCCGCCTTTTTTCCCGCGGCGGCGTTCCGGTCAAGACAGACAGCGATCTGCTGGTGGTCGGCGTGGTCGTCGCCACGGCCTTGTTGGTCAATCTGGCCGCCGCAGTGGGCATGGGCATGCTGCTGTCGCTCTTGTCGTTCGTGATGCAGATGGCGCACAGTCCGATCCGCCGCTGCTATCCCGCCACTGCGCTGATCCCGCATTTTCATGGCGATATCGCGCGACGCAACTTCGTCGAACAGCACGGCAAGAACATCGCCATCATCGAAATCGAAGGCGCGCTGTTCTTCGGGACCTCGAATGAACTGGAATCCAGCGTCGAGACGCTGGCGAACGACGAGGTGACCCACGTGGTGATCGACCTGAAGCGGGTCAAGCATATCGATGCCACGGGCGCGCGTGCGCTGGAGCGCGTTCATGCCAGGCTCGCCGCGCTCGGCGGCATGCTGGTGGTAAGTCATGCCGGGCGGGATCGCCGGACGCGCAAAGATCATTTCCTCGCGAAGCAGAGCTACAGGGAGTCGGCCTCACGCAGCAACTGGGAAATACTGAGCTACCTCGGGACCGTTCATGCGATCGGCGAAGACCGCTTCCTGCGCAACACAGATACTGCCGTCGCCTTATGTGAAAAACATTTGGCGACGACACTCTCCGACGATGCCGAGACAAAGGAATTGCTCCAACTCAACGCCATCCTGCTCCGCGTATTCGATCGCGCCATGCTGCGGCGGCTGCGCAACTACTGGCGCCGGATTACCTACGCGCCAGGCGAGGTCGTATTCGCCCAGGATAGCGACCCAAACGGGGTGTTCTTTGTTGTTTCGGGACGGGTGGACGTGATGATCAGCGTGCCAGGAACCGAGCACAAGCGGAAGCTGCAGTCATTGACCTCCGGCGCCGTCTTTGGCGAAATGGCGCTTATCGACGATACGCCCCGCGCCCATGGCATCGTCGCCGTCGAACCGACGACTTGCTACTGGGTGAGTTCCGGGAATTTCAGCAAGCTGAGGGACGAGCAATCAGACATCGCCCTGGCGATGCTGGCCAATGTCGCAATGCTGTTCGTCGAACGACTGCGCGCGATAGATACCATGCTGGCCGATTTGGAGGCGTGAGCCATGATTAAAATTGATCATCCTATGGCATTCCTAGACCCATGAGCAAGCTGCTTGTTGCCGACGATGATCGGGTGGTTTTATTCACACTTTGCGAAGGTTTGCGCCAGGCGGGTTTCGAGATTATCGAAGCGCGCGATGGCTTGCAGGCGCTCTCCTTGTGCAAGAGCCAGGCGCCGGATTTGGCACTGCTTGACTTGCGCATGCCGGGATTGGACGGATTGGAATTGGCGCGCCGCCTGAAGGCGGAAACTTCGGTACCCTTCCTCTTCTTCTCGGCCTACAGCGATGAAGTCTATGTTCAGGAAGCCGTGGCCATTGGCGGCTTGGGCTACCTGATCAAGCCGATCCAGGCCGCGACCCTGGTGCCGATGATTCGTACCGCGCTGGCCCGGGCGAACGACATTGGCGGCTTGCAGGGCGCATTGGACAGTAATCGCAGCATTGCGATGGCTGTAGGGATGCTCATGCAAGCTGAAGGCCTCGACCAGCTCAGCGCCTTCGAATGGCTGCGCCAACAGGCCCGCAGCCGGCGCTGCAAACTCGAAGAAGTGGCGCAGGCCATGATTCTTGCGAATCGGCAGGGTCCGTGAATGACTGCGTGACAAATTGAATGCGAATTTTGAGTAAGTCCGAGTAAGTCCGTCAAAATCTCGATCAGTGTGCTAAGATAAAACCGTAAGAAAAGCAGTCAAGCCTGTCGCTGATTCACGGCGTCATGCAGTCGGGGCCCAAACAATGCCTCGCCTATGGAATCCGGTATTGCATAGTCATAACAATGCAAACTGTTTGCACATGGAGCGAAGCATGGAAGAAGTCTCGACCATCTTAAGCAGTATCAGCAGCCTGCAGAAAGGCTGCACCATTCCCGCTGGCCAACCCTGGTCTGATGCGGACCATTCCTGCGAGAAGGATTGCGATTGCCCGAGACTTCTGCGGCAATTGTTTTACCAGCTTTGGCACGCCGCTGAAAACACCTTCCGCAATCAGCAGGAAGCCATGAAACTCTTCTGTTCACGCGCACACTTCGAGGCGCACGTGGAAGAGCATGCCGATTTGACGCAGGCACTGACGGGCATCATGGCGCACTACCGCATGTCACGTTGCTGCCACGAGGTTTTTGCGGAAGTCGAAAAATTCTCGGAAAAGATGAGCCTCCATGAGCTCACACTGGACGCCGAATTGCATTTGCATTTGCAGCGAGCGGGCGCTCCACAAGAACGTTTGCCCGTCGTGATGACAGGCAGTGCTTCCGCACTGGCCTAGTGCCCGAATCTGATTCTGGGGTACTCGCTTGCGGACGGACGCTTGGCGCTGGATTGGCGCTGAGACACAAGAATGGCTGATTGAGCAGCACAACAGAATGTTCCTCCGTCGGTTCTGCAAGGAGCCGGCTTGAATCCCGGTCTATGCCGGGATTTTTTTGGAACTACTTTTCGGGTATGACGCAATCCGGCAAGCCGGCCAGGGTACCGATCAGGCGGTCGGGCGCCTGTGCCGACAGGTTGGCACTGGTGCCTGCGCCGGACAGCACACCGACGGAATAGACGCCCGCGGCACGGCTGGTCTGCACGTCGATCGGCGTGTCGCCGACGTACAGCGCGGCGCCCGGGGCAACCCCGAGCTGTTGCAGACATTTGCGGATGCCTTCCGGATCCGGTTTGGGCTTGGCAACATCGCCGCCGAGAATGATCGCATCGAACATTTCCAGAAGATCGCTCGCGCGCAACAGGTCGAGCACTGCGGAATAGGCGCCGCTGACGATGGCGAGCGTGATCCCTTGCCGCTTGAGACGGGTGAGGATCTCGGCGGTTCCGGCAAAGACCTTGCCGTGTTCGAGAAGGATGCCCGGCCAGGCCTGGTAGGCATGCGTAGTCATGCGCTTCATGATGGAGGCATAGTCAGGCCGGTCCGGCGGCAGGATGTCCTGCCAGAAATTGCTGCCATTGGCGAGTGAATCACGGACATGCTGCGCCGTGACTTCCAGGCCGTGTGGCGCGGCGGCGGCGCGCGCCACTTCGAGGAAAGCCTGCGTCGAGTCGACCAGCGTGCCGTCGATGTCGAACAGAATGGCAGCGACAGGCAGGGGGCGGCACAGTTCCACGCTGACCTTGCAGCCTTCGGCCAGGGACAGGTGCTCCCGCAACGGTAATGCGGCGACCAGTTCGAGCTTGTCCTCGGGATAGCCGGTGACTTCCGGCAGAATCACCGCTGCGGGAATGCTGCCATTGATCCTGGCGGGATAACAGCGCGCATTGCAAAGGGATTCCTGCGGCGCTGCAAGGCGTTGGCCAGGCTGGTCGCGCCAGTTGCGCCACAGCGCCAGGCTGCGATCATCTTCAAGAACGAGATTGAGCGTGCCAGGGTAGGGATCGATGCCGGCCTGCGCCATCAGTTGTTCGCATACCCAGTCGATTTGCGTGAATCCCGCTCCCTGACCAAGCCCCTGCACCAGCCTGCCTTCAATGATCGTCATTTGTCCCGCACCCTGCGCGCAAAGGCGGGCAATATGCGGGTTAGCCCTGGGCCATGTCAAGCGGCAAGGCTGGCGTCAAGGCTGGCGGTTGGCTGGAGTGCAGGACGGTCGATGCTTGGGATCGGACATGTATTGACAGTCTGCGATTCGCTTGTTTTAATGTCCGGACATTAGGATGTCCGCTGTTACACAATGACCTGAGGAGAGCACATGGGAACCAAACAAGTCGGCCCGGGCCGGTTTCGCGGCACGATCGGCCGCTATTTCGAAGAATTCAACGTCGGTGACATCTATGAGCATCGGCCGGGGCGAACCATTACCGACAACGACAACATCCAGTTTTCGTTGCTCACCATGAACTGCCACCCGATGCACTGCGATGTCGCCTTCGCCGAGAAAAGCGAATTCGGCCGTCTGCTGGTGAGCAGCGGGCTGACGCTGGCCATTGTGCTGGGCATGACGGTTGCCGACATCAGCGGCAAGGCGATCGCCAACCTGGGCTGGACCGACATCAAGCTGCTGGCGCCGATATTCGGCGGCGATACGGTGTATGCCGAATCCGAGGTGCTGGAAAAGCGCGAGTCGAAATCCAGGCCAACGCAAGGCATCGTGACCGTCCGGACCAAGGGCATCAAGGCGGACGGTACAGTCTTCATGACCTTCATCCGTTCTGTCCTGATCCCCAAGGAAGGTTACTGGGTCGGCGATGGCGACAATTACTGAACCCGTGAGTAAGGGAGAATCCGCATGAACAAACCGGCAGCAGAACTGGCAATCAAGCCGAAGCCGTTTCTTTCCGCCGAACTGGCAGACTTCGCAAGCGCATTGCGCTTCGGTGATATTCCGGAGGATGTCAGGTTACGCGCGAAGCACCTGATCCTCGATGCGATCGGCATTGCCCACGCCTCGACCGGATACGACTTCGCCCATCGCACCCTGAACGCCATGTGCGAACTTGGTGCGGGCGACCAGCCGGTGATCGGCATGAGCGCACGTCTGACCCTGCGTGATTCGGTGCTGATGAACGGCTTTCTGATTCATGGCCTGGATTACGACGACACGCATGTACCCGGTGTGATTCATGCGACGGCCAGTTGTCTGCCCACTGCCCTAGGCGTGGCTGCCCATGCCGAGCTTTCCGGCAGGGACTTGCTTGCGGCCTACATCGTCGGCATGGAGATCGCCGCTCGTTTGGGCGCAGTGGCAAAGGGAGGCTTTCATCAGGTAGGTTTCCATCCGACCGGACTGATCGGCACTTTTGCCTGCAGCCTGATCGCCGGCAGGCTGTTCGGCATGAGCCCGCAGCAACTGGCAATGGCGCAGGGCATTGCGCTCAGCGTCGCTTCCGGCAGCCTGGAATTCCTGCAAGACGGCGCCTGGACCAAGCGCCTGCATCCGGGCTGGGCGGGCGCCGCCGCCATCACCGCGGCGACCCTGGCGCGCCACGGCTTTGTCGGGCCGGGCGCGGCTTACGAGGGACGCTTCGGTTTGTATGCAAGCCACCTCGGCAGTTTTGCAGAGCAGTGCGACTATGCGCTGGCGACCGCAGGACTGGGTTCGACCTGGGAAATTCATCAAGTGGCGATCAAGCCGCTGCCAGCGTGTCATTTCACACATGGCTGCGCCGATGCGGCGCGCCACATTCACCACACCTATTCGGTGAGGTCGGAAGAAATCAAATCGGTGCGTGCGCTGGTGCCCAAGGAAGTCGTCAAGACGGTCTGCGAGCCGATCGCCAACAAGCGGCAGCCGGCCAACAGCTACGACGCACAGTTCAGCATTCCTTATACCGTGGCAACAGCCCTGCTGCATGGCAGCTTCGGCCTGACGGCGCTCGAGGATGCGAAATTGCGCGATCCGGCAGTGCTGGCGCTGGCTGCGAAAGTGTCCTGCGAGGTCGATCCGGCGGCCGAGTTTCCTCGCTACTATTCCGGCGAGGTGATCGTCACCACGCACGATGGCCGTGAATTGCGCCATCGCGAGCACATCAACCGGGGCTCGATCGACCGCCCCATCAGCAATGCCGACATCATCGCCAAATTCATGGAAAACATGCAGACGGTGACGAGCCTGGCGCGTGCCGAAGAAGTTCGCGACAGGGTACTGGGCCTGGATGAGGTGGGGAATGCCGCCGAATTCCTGAACGCCTTGTCATCCCGGCATTGAGCTGACGTTTTACGTGAAAGGAATCCAGATGATCCAGATGACCCAGATGGTCGACGACAGGGAAAGCGAAATACAGATACTCGACACGATCGACCGGTTCCTCGAAACCGAGGTCCGGCCGGTGGTGCATCGACTTGAGCACGATGACATCTATCCGGCCGAGATCGTCGAGAAGATGAAGGCGCTGGGATTGTTCGGCGCCATCATCGATCCGCAGTACGGCGGACTGGGATTGTCCACCCGGATTTATGCCAAGATCATCGAGCGCATATCGGCGGTGTGGATGTCCATCTCGGGCATCGTCAACTCCCACCTGATCATGGCCTCGGCGGTCCAGCGCCACGGCACGGCGGCCCAGAAGCATCACTACCTGCCGAAATTCGCGACGGGCGAGCTGCGCGGCGGCATCGGCCTGACGGAGCCCGATTGCGGCACTGACCTGCAAGCGATCCGCACCGTGGCGAAGCGGGACGGCGATCACTACGTCGTCAATGGCAACAAGATGTGGATCACCAACGGCCTGCACGGCAACTGCTTCGCCCTGCTGACCAAGACCGACCCGAACGCCACGCCGCGCCACAAGGGCATGAGCCTGTTCATCGCCGAGAAAGGTCCAGGTTTCTCGGTGCCGCGCAAGCTGGAGAAGCTCGGCTACAAGGGCATCGACACGGTGGAAATGCTCTTCGAGGATTACCGAATTTCTGCCGACCGCCTGATCGGCGGCGTCGAAGGCAAGGGTCTGCAGCAGATCTTGTCCGGCCTCGAACTCGGCCGCATCAATGTCGCGGCACGTGGCGCCGGCATTGCGCGCGCAGCGCTGCAGGAGGCGACCGCCTACGCCCAGGTGCGCAAGACATTCGGCAAGCCGATTTGCGAACACCAGGCGATCCAGCTCTACCTGGGCGAGATGGCGACGCGCGTCGAGGCGTCGCGCCTGCTGATCGACTCGGCTGCCACGGCCTACGACGCCGGGCGCCGGTGCGACATGGAGGCCGGCATGGCCAAACTGTTTGCCACGGAAGCCGCGGTTGCCAATGCCACCGAAGCCATGCGCATCTTCGGCGCCTACGGTTATTCCAAGGAATACAACATCGAGCGCTATTACCGCGATGCGCCGCTGCTGGTGATCGGCGAGGGCACCAACGAGATGATGCGCATCATCATCTCGCGCCAGCTGGTCGAGAGGAACCCGGCATGAGCCTGCCCCTGGCCGGTGTGCGCATCATCGCGGTCGAGCAGTACGGCGCCGGGCCGTTCGGAACCCAGCACATGGCCGACCTCGGCGCCGAAATCATCAAGGTCGAGAACCCCGCCGATGGCGGCGACATCGGCCGCTCGGTCGGACCCTATTTCTTCGCCGAGGGCGACAGCCATTTCCACCAGTCCTTCAACCGCAACAAGCGCAGCATCACGCTCGACCTGAAGAAGCCGGAAGGCATGGCCGTGCTGCACGACCTGGTGAAAGATGCCGATGGTGTCTATGACAACTTGCGCGGCGACCTGCCGGAAAAATTCGGCCTGACCTATGCGGCGCTCAAGCAGTACAACCCGGCCATCGTCTGCTCGCATCTTTCCGCTTACGGTCGCAGCGGTTCGCGTGCGAACTGGCCGGGCTACGACTACCTGATGCAGGCCGAGGCCGGTTATCTGTCACTGACCGGCGAACCGGATGGACCACCGGCGCGCTTCGGCTTGTCGATCATCGACATGATGACCGGCGTCACCGCAGCGATGGGCATGCTGGCTGGCATCGTCGGTGCGCGGCAGACGGGGCAGGGGCGGGATATCGACGTGAGCCTGTTCGATGTCGCCCTGCACAACCTGAGTTATCTGAGCACCTGGTATCTCAACGACGGCGTGGTCACACAGCGCCAGCCGCGTTCCGGCCATCCCTCGCTGACGCCGAGCCAGCTCTACAAGACGCGGGACGGTTGGCTGTTCGTCATGTGCAACAAGGAGAAATTCTGGAAACTGCTGGTGCAGGCGCTGGGCAGGCCGGAGTGGGCGGATCATCCGGACTTCTGCAACTTCAAGGCGCGCCTGGCCAACCGCGAGCAAGTCACCCGGATGCTGGATGAGGTATTGGGCGCTGCGACCACTGCCGAATGGCTGGCGCGGCTGGCAGGCAAGATTCCCGTGGCGCCGGTGTACGACGTCAAGGAAGCCCTCGACAATCCCTTTGTGCAGGAACAGCAGCGCGTGCTTGAAGCGGATCATCCGCAGCGCGGCCATATTCGAACCGTGGCATGTCCGGTGCGCTGTTCGGACGAACCGGATCGCGTCGGGATTGCACCGGCGCTGGGTGCGGATACAGCGGACGTGTTGTCCGGACTGGGCTACGACGCCGGCCGGATCGAGCAGTTGCGCAAAGCCGGTGTGATATGAGCGGACATATGCGCAAACAGCGGAGCAAACAGCGGAGCAAACAGTGGCCATGTTGATCGCCAGACAGCCGCAGTATGTGCTCGTCGCGCAGACCCTGATGCAGGACATCAGTTCCGGCCGCTATGCGTTGGGCGCTTTGCTGCCGCCGGAAATGGCGCTCTGTATCGAATTCGGCGTGAGCCGCCATACGATCCGCGAAGCGATCCGCAAGCTGCAGGAGCGGGGCCTGATCACGCGACAGCGCGGGGTCGGCACGCGGGTGAAGGCGCAGCAGGGCGAATCCAAATATGTCCAGTCAGGGTCCACCATATCCGACCTGGTTCAGTACGCGAAAGACACGCGTCTGGTTCCGGGTAAGGTCAATGAGGTCATCGCGGATCAGGCGCTCGGCGACAAGCTGGGCTGTCGTGCTGGTCAGCGCTGGCTGCAGGTCAAGGGCATCCGCTACGCCGGCCGGGAGAAGCTGCCGATGGCCCTGACCGAGATTTATCTCAACCCGTCCTACGCTGGCATCAGGAAACTGATCGGGACGCTCAAGCTGCCGGTGCATACCTTGATCGAAAAGCACTATGGCGAACGCATTGTCGAGGTCAAGCAGGAAATCAGCGCCGCCCTGATCTCCGCGGCGGATGCCAAGATTCTCAAAGTGGCGGCAGGTTCGGCCGGGCTCCTGATGATCCGCCGCTATCTCGGCGCGAACGACCAGATCCTGGAGGTGGCCGTGAATCTCCATCCCGCCAGCCGTTATTCTTATGGCATGTCGCTGCGGCTGCGCCTGAATTCCGAGGACGACTGATGCGTGCCAGATCTTTTCTGTTTGTTCCCGGCAACCGGCCGGAACGCTTTGACAAGGCCTGCGAAGCCGGCGCCGATTGCGTCATCATCGATCTCGAGGATGCCGTTGCCCCAGCCGACAAGCAGCGTGCGCGCGATGCCATCGGGCGGTGGCTGGCGCCGGGCAAGTCGGTTCTCATCCGCTTGAATGGCGCCGATACCGACTGGTTTGATGATGATCTCGAACTGATGGGATTACCCGGCATCGCCGGCATCGTTCTGCCCAAGGCGGAAAGCAGGGAACAGATTGATGCCGTTCTGAGCGACATGAAACTGCCTTTGCCGATCATTCCGCTGATCGAGTCGGCCAGCGGTCTGTGGCACTGCGAGGAGATCGCCGCAGCATCGGGCGTGGTGCGTCTGGCCTTTGGATCGGTCGATTTCCAACTCGATCTGGGCATTTCCGGCGACCAGGAGGAATTGCTCTTCGCCCGGTCCCAACTGGTGCTGGTTTCGCGAGTCAAAGGCTTGCTGCCGCCGGTCGATGGCGTGACCGTCGCGCTGGACGATGTTGCCGTGCTGGAGCACGACATCGGGCGTGCGCGCAGGCTCGGCTTCGGCGGCAAACTTTGCATCCATCCCAAACAGATTGCACCGGTTAACGCCGGCTTCGGTCCGCAGCCGGCAGAACTGGCCTGGGCGCGGCAAGTTGTCGAGGCAGCGCGCAACGCCGGCGACAACGCGGTTCGGCTCGAAGGCAAATTGATTGATCGACCCATCATCGAACGCGCCAGAATGTTGCTCAACAACGCCAGCTCGTGAGCTGACTGAGCGCAATATAAATACCGTGTAGTGCCCTCGTTGCGGAGACTCTGCTGCTGTCAGTATGCAAGATATTGCGATTATTTGTGCAATGTCATGCTTATCATGTATTATAATTCATGTTTATCTGCCCGGTGACATATCCTGAGCCTGCAGAATAGGGAAAATGAATGCGGTCAAGACATTGCTGATGCCCTGGCAGCCCGAGTGGGTGCTGGTGGTAGGCGAGGACTCTGAAAGGAAACAACATGAGGTACGCGGAAACCGGATTTGATCTGGAAGTTGATCTCACTACGGGAAATATCGAGAGGGAAGCAACCGACCAGAGACTGACAGAGCTTTATCTGGGCGGACAGGGCACCGCCGCGAAGATACTCTGGGATCGCGTACCGCCAGAGGTGGATGCATTTTCTCCGGACAATCTGCTGATATTCAGCACCGGTCTGCTGGACGGCACTCCGGTCCCCGGCACCAATCGGACCATGGTGAATACGATTTCGCCACAGACGGATCGGTATTCCCACTCCATATTCGGCGGCTATTTCGGGCCGGAACTCAAATATGCCGGCTACGACAAAATCATTTTTCGCGGCAAGTCGCCCGATCTGGTGTATTTGTTCATACACAATGACAAGGTGGAACTCCGTGATGCCGCGCACCTTCAGGGGAAAGGGGCATCGGAAACTGCTGAGTTGATCAGGAAGGAGTTGAAGGATCCCTACATCCAGGTGGCAGCCATCGGCCTGGCTGGTGAGAACCGCTGCTACATGGCGACCATCGAGCATGACAACGCCAGTGCTTCGCGCGGTGTCGGTGTGGTCATGGGCGACAAGCGGCTCAAGGCGATCGCCGTGCGCGGCACCCGCGATCTGAATGTGGCCAAGCCGGCAGCGTTGTTCGAGATCTGCAACAAGATGATGAAGTCCATCGGTAACAACCCGCTGGCCGGGGATACCATGGCGCACGGGGAAGGCGATGAGTTCCACGTCAATAATTTTGCCTGGGGCAACGCACGCAAGCGCAGAACGGATTTCTGGACCAAGGACATCGAGGAAAGCTGGCTCGCCCTGGAAGACAAGTTGCGGATGCGCTGGACTGCCTGCCACAACTGCCCCAAGGATTGCCATCAGGCGATCCAGTATCCGGGCCGGCCGGCTTATTTCCAGAAGTGCTACAGCAAGCTGACCTATGCGATGGCGGCCTATGAAGGACTGGATTTCGACTACAACATCATCGGCATCACGCAAGAGTACGGCATGGACGCCTATGCCACACCGCAGGTGATGGCCTTCGCCATCGAACTCTACGAAGCCGGCATTCTGACCGACCAGGACATGCCTGATTTTCCGCCGGATGGCGCAGGCCGTTTCTTTTATCTGGTGGAGAAAATTGTCCGGCGTGAAGGCATCGGCGACATCCTGGCCAACAACGTGTATCACGCCGCCCGGCAGATCGGCAAGGGTGCCGAAGCCTACGATCACAACACCATGAAGAAATTCGAGCAGGTGCCGATCAAGCTGTCGATGATCAACTATCCCTACTACCTGATGTATGCCACCGGCGAGAAGATGGCCATCAACCAGATCGAAGGCTCCTTTCCCCAAGTGGCGATTGCCGACAAGGCTGAGCGGGAGGAATTCGTCAAGGGCTGGGAAGCGGCGCCGGAGCGTTTCAAGAAATGGCTGCTGGAATGGGAGCCGCGCTCGCATCCATCGCCGGAGGCATCGGTGAATATCGCCGACTGGAACGAGACCATGCATTATGTCGATGATGCGACCGGTGTCTGCGCCTTCCTGTCGTCATTCCGCGGCCAGTTTGGTGGCAGGCCGCCCTATCACATCTACAACCTGCCGGAATTCATTTCCCTGGCAACCGGCATCGAGGTGGACACGGATGGACTGTGGGAGATCGCTGCGCGCAACCGGAACCTGGTGAGAGCCATCAATGTGCGCAGAGGCCTGCGGAGAGTCGATGAGGCGCCTCCTGCCGATCAATGGAAGAAAAGATACCCCGAAGCCGAGAAAGAACTGCTCGACAAATACTACGAATTCAAGGGGTGGAACAACGACGGCATCCCGACTGCCGAGACTCTGGACAGATTGGGTTTGTCCTACGTCAAGGAAGATCTTGTCGAGCGGGGAATTCTCCAGAAATAATCACCCGCCGACAAGTTGCAGATGGAACGGGCAATCAAAAGCTTCGTTCCATATTGATGGTTTTCGAGGGGGTAAAGCTGTTTGTCTTGAAGAAATGCGTCATCTTGGCATTGTCTTCGTCAACCAGCGTGCTGACTTTTTTCACCCCGAGATCTTTCAAATGAGTCATGAACTCGGTAATTAACTGTTTCGCAATACCTTGCTGTTGATAATCGGGATCAATGCCTATGGTTTCCAGGGTCGCAAATTTCTGGGTGATGCCATATTCGCCAACATAGAGATCGCCGATAACGAATCCCACCAACTTCCCATCCTGATCCTCGGCAACCAATGAGGTTGGCAGATGATCCGTGGATTGCACTGCAGTTTCAAATTTCATGTGATAGTAGTCGGCTCGGGATGCCTTGGTGACTTTCTCATCAATCCGCACCACCGCAGTGAAGTCTTCAACCTTCATCATCCTGATTTTGATTGCGATCTTGCTCATGTACATCTCCTTGATTAAGTCATTCAGGCGGTAGCGGTCGCACCGGATGCGCTCACTGAGCGACCCGCCACATCCGTGCCCGGGTCCGATGCGCCCACCTCATCGGGAAAGTACTTGAGTACGCAGAGCAGGACATTCGGCGCCGCCTGGCCAAGGCCGCAGATCGAAGCGCCGGTCATTGCCTGCGCCAGGTCACGCAGCAAGGGCTCATCCCAGTGCCTTGCGGCCATCAGGCGCGCAGCCTGGTGCGTACCGACGCGGCAGGGCGTGCATTGGCCGCAGGATTCCTCGGCAAAAAATGTCATCATTCGCTGCGCCGTGTCACGCGCAGAATCCTGCTGCGACAAGACGATCACCGCGGCCGAGCCGATAAAGCAGCCATAGGGTTGCAGGGTATCGAAGTCGAGCGGCACATCGGCGAGACTCGCCGGCAGAATGCCGCCAGAGGCGCCGCCGGGGAGATAGGCATAGAGTTCATGCCCTTCGGCCATGCCACCGCAATACTCGTCGATCAGTTCGCGCAGGGTAATGCCTGCAGGCGCCAGCTTGACGCCCGGTTGGCGCACGCGTCCCGACACCGAGAAGGAGCGCAAGCCCTTGCGGCCGTGACGACCCTGGTTGATGAAGGACGCACCGCCGTCTTTCAGAAGCGCGGGAACCCAGAAAAGCGTTTCGCAATTCTGTACCAGGGTGGGGCGGTCGAACAAGCCGACTTCGGCCACATAGGGCGGGCGCAGGCGCGGCATGCCGCGCTTGCCTTCGATCGACTCGATCATCGCCGATTCCTCGCCGCAAACATAGGCCCCGGCGCCTCGGCGCAATTCGATCCGGGGCAGGGCATGCGACAGGATGTGTTGCCCCGCCAGCTCAGCCAGCGCCGCAGTGAGAATGCGCCGGCACTCGGCGTATTCGTCACGCAGATAGATGTAGACGGCTTCTATGCCGACGGCCCAGGCGGCGATCAGCATGCCTTCCAGGAAGCGGTGCGGTTCGCGTTCGAGGTAGTGGCGATCCTTGAAAGTGCCGGGTTCGCCCTCGTCGATATTCACCGCCATCAGGCGAGGTGCAGTCTGACTGCGCACGATGCGCCACTTGCGGCCGGTCGGGAAGCCGGCACCACCCAGGCCGCGCAAGCCGGACTGCTCGAGGGTGGCGATGATGGTGTCGCTGTCATGTTTTCCCTCACCGCACTCGCGCAGCAGCTGGTAGCCCCCCTGCGCAGCATAAGCATCGAGCAGAATTGGCGTAGCTTTCGATTCAGGTGGGGAGAGTGTGTCGGCCAGCGCCTGGCTAACACGTTCGGGTGTGGCCAAGCCGAGCGCCTCGCCGCCGATCAGCGCTGCGGGTGCCTTTTCGCAGCGTCCAATGCAGGGGGCTTCGACCACGCGCACATCCGCGCCAAGCAAGTTTTGCAATTTCGCGGCAAGCGTTGCTCCGCCTGCCAGGGCGCATGCGCCAGTGGTGCAAATACGCACTGTGACAGACGCTGGGCATTCCTCGACGACATCGAAATGGTGATAGAAGCTGGCAACTTCATAAACTTCCGCCTGGGAAATTTTCAGCGCCTCGGCAAGGGCGGCCAGCAAAGCGATCGGCAAATGCCCGCGCGCATCCTGAATGACATGCAGGTATTCGATCAGGCGCTCGCGGCGCATTTCGCCTGTGCTACCGTATGCCAGCAGAGCCGCCAACATATCTGCCAGCTCCTTGCGCTCAGCAGGGTTCACCCGGCGTCCCTTGGGACGGTCTATGCGGTGCAGTATGGCTTCGCTCATGATGGGGATGGTGAGGATGGTGTCAGTGATTTCACTAAAACGAAGGCCGCTTGCAATGCCGAAGTGGGACAAAGCGGGAAACATTCCTTGCAGTCCCAGCATTCACTCGCGGCGATCTCCGGGATAAAGCCGATCTCCCGGCTTGCCCCCCGGTCGATGAAGCCAACCCCATGTCTTTGCTTGACCTCGGCGCAATATCTGACGCACAGGCCGCAGAGAATGCAGAACGAAGGCTCTTTTGCAAAGCGGTTCTTGTCGGCCTTGTATTCCTGTGCCAGTTCCATCAATACTTCCGAGTCGGGAGCAAAAGCCAGCAACTGCTCCGTCAGCACCTTGCGAATATTGTCAATTTGTCCGGACCGGGTCCTGACGACCAGATCTTGCTGGACCGGGTATTTGCAGGCGGAAACCAGGCTCGTCCTGCCGCCGGCCTCTGCTTCCACCATGCACAGCCGGCAGCCGCCAAAGGGCTTCAGCTTTTCATGGTTGCATAGCGTGGGAATGAAGATGCCTGCACTCTGGGCGGCACCCAGAACAGTCATGCCTTTTCCTGCAACGACATTCCGGCCATCAATCTGTAAGGAGATTTCACTCATCTTGCTTTTCTCTCTCCGACGCTAATTATTGTCCATCAGGCGAGAGCGTAGCGTTTCTGGTTCTCGTCGAATCTGACCAGTCGTTTCCTGGCTGAATTGTTGAGGTGCTTGGATACTTCAGTCGAGTTCATGCCCAGGCTGTCCGCGATTTCCCCGCTGGAAAGGGCTTGCTCCTGGAGCAGACCCATGATCTGGCTGATCGCCAGCTTGTCCCCGATCATGTCATTAAACAATCCATTCAACTCGTCGCTGGCGAAGAACGCTTCGTACCCGCTCTTGTCATTGAAACGAACTCTCAATTTCTCCCGCTCCACCAGCTTGATGTACGGGATCAATTTCCTGATTGCTTCCAGTTTGAGTTTCAGCGCTTTCTGCTCAATACCTTCGCCCGTGCCTAGCGGTCCCATTTCCTTGAGCTTGTTGGTGAAATCGGTTACGACTTCGCCATAGCGGAACCCTTCGGATGCGGAAACCGATTCAAGTCGCAAGCGGTCAGGATTCAGCCCGACGCATTCGAGTAATTTCTTCACCAGATGCATCATGCTCAGCGCATCGTAATTTCCTTCGGTGTTGTAATGACATTCACCCAGCCAGCAACCGCCGACGAATACGCCGTCCTTACCGTTGGCAAAGGCCCGCAGCACAAACTCCAGGTCGACTCTGCCGGAGCACATCACCCGGATCACTCTCAAATTGGCCGGGTATTGGTGGCGTGAAACGCCACAGAGATCGGCCCCGGCATAACAGCACCAGTTGCACAAAAATCCGAGGATTTTCGGCTTGAATTCATACACTGCACCCATTCTCAAGTTTCTCCCATGGCACTCATCGCCGTTGCGTTATTCAGCCGATTGCATAAAGGGTTGGTCCCGCACTGTTTCATCCGGCAAAGGGCTCATCAAGCCGCATCGATCTGGCGGTACATTTCCTCATCGGTATAGTGATTCAGATAAATCGCGTTGGTCGGACACTTGGCATTGCAGAGGCCGTCTCCCTTGCACAGGATGGGATTGACCGTGGCCTTCTTGCCCATCGATGTGAAATGAAAGTCGATGGCGTCGTAGGCACAGGCAGAGATACAGGCGCCGCAGGCAATGCATGAATTCTCTTGGACACCACAAATGGCGCCGGTGGCGGTGACCGAGTCCTTGGTCAGCACGTTGAGCGCCCGCCCGGCAGCGCCGTAGGATTGACTGATGGTTTCCAGCATGTGCTTTGGATAGTGCGCCGTGCCGCAAAGGAATATGCCATCCGCACCGAAATCCACCGGCTTCAGTTTGACGTGCGCTTCCTGGAAGAAACCGTCGGCATTCAAGGGCAGCTTGAACAGTTTGGATATTTCCGGATGCGTGGATGAAGGAACGACGGCTGCCGCAAGTGCGAGCAGATCGGTATCCAGGGCCAGCTTGTGTCCCAGTACCGGATCGGTGACGGTTACCCGCAGAAGACTCTGGCCGCCTTCCTGGACCGCTTCGACCAAGGGCTTGTCGTCTGCCTCATAACGTATGAACTTGACGCCCTTGGCCGCCGCCTCCCGGTAATAATCCTCCCTGAAGCCGTAAGTTCTCATATCCCGGAAGACAATGAAGATCTCCATCTCGGGCTTGATCTGCTTCAGTTTCAGGGCATTCTTGATCGCCTGGCTGCAACAAACCCGACTGCAGTAATTTCTCTCTGCCGTTCTGCATCCGACACACTGGATCATCACCAGGTTCTGGGCGCGCATCACGGCTTCATTCTTGCTGGCGATCTGGCCTTCCAGTTCCAGCAAGGTCAATACCCGCTCATCCTTGCCCCGAAGGTATTCGGAGGGTTGGTATTCCTCCGCGCCGGTGGCAACGATGGCAGCGCCGTGGAGGATCTCCTTGACCCTTCCGCCAGCTTTCACGCGGGTCGCGAAATTTCCAACATAACCGGAAACCTCCAGAATGGTCGCGTTCGTCGAAATGTGAATGGCGGGGTGCCGGTATATTTTGCGCGTGAGCTCACTCAGATAGGCTTGGACATCCAGGCCCTCAAGCGTGTAATGAATCCGTCTTGCCATACCTCCCAGCTGGGCGTTCTTTTCCAGGAGATGAACCTCGAAGCCCTGCTCGGCCATATTCAAGGCGCTAGTCATCCCGGCCAGACCGCCACCGATGACCAGGATCGCCTTGTTGACCGGAAGCTTGATTTCTTGCAACGGATTAAGCAGGGTTGTGCGGGCGACAGACATCCTTACGATGTCCTTGGCCTTTTCGGTGGCATCTTCCTTTTCGCGGGAATGTACCCAGGAGCACTGCTCCCGGATGTTGGCCATGTCGAAGAAGTACTGATTCAATCCCCCCTCACGCACCGTATCGCGGAACAGGGGTTCGAGTGTGCGCGGGGAACAGGCTGCGATCACCACGCGGTTGAGTCCTTTCTCGCGTATGGTTTCGGAGATTTGCTGTGCATTGTCCGTGGAACATGCAAACAGGCTCTCCTGGGCATGGACAACATTCGCCAGCGTGGAGGCATATTCAACGACCTCAGGCACATTGACTACCCGGCCGATATTTGCCCCGCAATGGCAGACAAACACGCCTACCTTGGGTTCTTCCTTGGATACGTCGCGTTCTTCGGGGTATTCCCGCTCCCTGCCCAGTTTCCCGCGCTGGTTGGCAAGCAACTGGCCGCACAAGGCAGCGGCTCCGCTCGACGATACAACCGATTCAGGGATATCGACTGGCCCCTGAAATGCGCCGCTGACAAAGATTCCTTCCCGTGTAGTCTCAATCGGGTTGAGCGGATTGGTCTTGCAAAAACCGCGAGGGCTGAGTTCGATGCCAAACTTGTTCGCCAGGTCCGCGGCATCCTTTGGGGGGCTCAAGCCTACCGACAACACCACCAGATCAAATTCCTCTTCCTTCACACCATCGCCAAAAGTGGAATATCTGATCGTGACATTCTTGCTTTCCGGCATTTCCTTGCCGATCGCGACATAGCTTCTGATAAACCGGACCCCGGGCAGGTTTTCCGCTCTTTGATAGTAGCGCTCAAAGTCCTTGCCGAACGCCCGAATATCATTGTGGAACACGGTTGCATCAATTTCCGTGTCATGGTCCTTTGCCAGAATCACCTGCTTCTGGGTATATGCGCAGCAGACGGCCGAACAATAGGTATTGCCACCGGGGATGACCTGACGGGATCCGACACATTGAATCCAGGCGATCCTGTGCGGATGCTTGCCGTCGGAAGGGCGTCTGATTTCGCCGTCGGTCGGACCCGTGGAAGAGATGATGCGTTCGAAGTCCAGGCTGGTGACAACATTTTGCATCTTGCCATAGCCAAAATCGCCTCGTACCGCGGGGTCGAAAGTCTCGAAGCCCGGCGACAGGACGACCGCGCCAACACCAATTTCAATCTTTTCCGGCTTTTGATGAAGATCAATGGCGTTATGCTTGCAGACGCCGACACAGATGTTGCATTTTTCGTCTTGATGATAAAGGCAGGTATCGTGGTCTATGTACGTGATCAGCGGGACGGCCTGTGAAAAATGGATGTGGACGGCTTTGGTCAGTGACAGATTCTGGTTATACGGATCAGCGATCTCTACCGGACAGAACTCGACGCAACTGGTGCAGCCTGTACATTTGTCTTCAATGATGTACCTGGGTTTCTTGTTCAAAGTCACCCTGAAATTTCCCGCTTCCCCCTCGACGCGAACAACTTCGGTATTGCTCAGGATGTCGATATTGGGATGCCGACTGCATTCAATGAACTTGGGAGACAGATTGCACATCGAGCAGTCATTGGTCGGGAATGTCTTGTCGAGCTGTGACATCTTGCCGCCGATGGCGGGCGACTTGTCGACCAGATAAACTCTGAAACCGGCACCGGCCAGATCGAGGGAGGCCTGGATCCCGCTGATTCCCCCGCCGACAACCAGCACATCGCCGAGATTCGCTTGCTGGGGACTGGCAGAAGTCAGTCCGATTACTGGCACGTTGTTCAATTTATTTCTACCATGTCAAATTAAATCGGTTTTCCAGTGCCTGCTGGTTATAGTTTGCTAGATCACTTCCTGGACGATTTCCGTGATGTCCTTGATCTCAATTGACTGGCCATCCTCCAGGCCCAGGCTGCTGTCCGTAAAATTAGTGATGCAGTAAGGGCAGGCTGTCACCAGCACTTCCGCACCGACATCAACCGCTTGTTTCAGCCGGTAATCGGAAAACCGCTCTCCCTTTGGTGTTTCCATCCAGATGCGGCCGCCGCCACCGCCACAGCAGAAACTGTTCTCCCGGAAACTTTCCATTTCGGTGAATTGGGCGCCTGGCAAGGACTTCAGAACATTCCGTGGTTGATCAAATACGCCATTGTGACGTCCCAGGTAGCAGGGGTCGTGATAGGTGATCTTCTTTTCAAACGGCCGCACCGGCGTAAGTCTTCCCGTACTTATCAAGTCGGACAGGAATTCGGTGATGTGGACAATCTCGAACTTGACGTTAAATTCGGGATACTCGTTCTTGAAGGTGTGGTAACAATGCGGGGAGGACACAAGGATTTTCTTGACCCCGAGATCAATGAAATTCTTGATGTTCTCCTTGGCCAGATGCTTGAACAAGTCCTCATTGCCGGTCTTGCGGATACTTTCCCCGCAGCAATTCTCCTTGGTGCCGAGTATTCCGAAGTCAACGCCAGCCTTGTTGAGGATATTGACTGTAGCCGCCGCGACTTTTTTCATGCGTGGGTCGTAGCTCAGATAGCATCCGGGAAAATACAGAACCTCCATGCCTTCGGTGAAGGTTTTCACCGACAGGTTTTTCGCCCAATCCGCACGCTTGGCCCGTTCCAGGTCGAAGGGGTTGCCTTCGGCCATGAGGCTGCCGCTGACGGTGACGATGGGGGTGACGGAAGCAGGGAAGGCGCCGTATTCAGTGGCAATCCTGCGCAGGGACACGCCGGCCTCGATCTGGTTGACACCTCTGGGGCAGCGTTGCGGACAGGTACCACAGGTCGTGCAGCGCCAGATATCTTCCTGTTCTATCTCAGTCAACCCGAAGGTCGCCTGGCGGACGATCTTGCGCATGCTGAAACTTGCGACCTTGTTCCATGGACAGACTACATCGCAAATGCCGCACTGATAGCAGAATTGGAAGGACGATCCACCTTTTTCAAGGATGATGTCGGCGATTTCTTTAATGGGGGCGGCAGTTTCCAAGATCTTCTCTGGCCCTTTCGTTATTGAGGTGGTGAAGCGCCAAGCGCTATGGCTTGGACATCCTGGTCAGGCCTTCAACTACGGCTTTCATACCGAACTGATTGACCAGGGACTCCAAGCCGACTTCCATTTGTCCGCGCTTCTCCTGTTCCTTCTCCTTGCGGGGTTCCGTGCGTTCCACATAGGTCAGGGCGCCCGATTCGCAGACCGCGACACACATCGGTTCGGCCAGCGGCGGAACGCTTTCACACATGTCGCATTTCAGCGGCAAGCCGGAATCGGGTTCAACAAAATAGTTCCGCGAGGGACAGGAGGCGCCACAGAAACTGCACTCGCTGTAGTCCTTGCCATTGATTGTGTAGACGTGCCGGCCATTGCATTCGGCAGGCGTGTAATCACCTGCCCGGATCGGCACATATTCGTCGTTCAGTTCATTGGCAACGACTCGGATGCGGGATCTCGCCGGATTAACGCTGCTGTATCTCGGCTGTGCGTGATAGGCTGAGCAGGCCATCTCACAGGCACGGCAGCCCGTGCACTTGTCGATATTGACTTTGATTTCCTTGACAGTCTTTGTGTTTAGGCCGGCCTTCACTGCAACCTCCCATTGATGCCAAATTAACTGTTGTCTCTGCCGAAAAAGATCGGGCAGAGATTTTTTCAACCGACAAGCAAGTCTAGCAAATAGAAAGTGCAGTCCTTATCCTTTGCCTGCCAAAAAAATTGGAAAAGTGTTGCGGCTGTTGATGTAGATCAAGTCAATGTAGAGGAGGAAAGAGGGATATTCTGCAACTCACAGACGGCCACGGAGCCCGGCGATATTTTCGAATATGCAGGGGAATTAATGCCCCTTTCAGATTGGCTTCACCGATAGATAGCAAGGAGATGAAATGAGGTACGCGGAAACTGGATATGTCCTGGAGATCGATCTCACCACCGGAAACATTGAAAGGGAAGCAAGCAGCGCCGAATTGACAGCGCTTCACCTGGGAGGACAGGGCACTGCTGCAAAGATATTGTGGGATCGCATTCCGCCCGAAGTGGATGCCTTTTCTCCGGACAACTTGCTGATCTTCAGCACCGGTCTGCTGGATGGCACCCCTGTACCTGGTGCAAATCGCACCATGGTGAATACCATTTCCCCGCAGACCGACCGTTATTCCCACTCGATTTTTGGCGGCTATTTCGGACCGGAACTCAAGTATGCCGGCTATGACAAAATCATTTTCAGCGGCAAGTCGCCCGACCTGGTCTATCTCTACATCCACAACGACAAGGTGGAACTCCGAGACGCCAGCCATCTGAAGGGCATGGGTGCTTCAGAAGCTGCAGAAACAATCAAGAGCGAGTTGAACGACCACCAGATCCAGGTCGCGGCCATCGGCCTGGCCGGCGAGAACCGCTGCTACATGGCGACCATTGAACATGGCCATGCCAGTGCATCGCGCGGTGTCGGCGTGATCATGGGTGACAAGCGGCTCAAGGCGATCGCCGTGCGCGGCACCCGTGATCTGAATGTGGCCAAGGCGGCGGAGTTGTTTTCGATCAGTCAGCGCATGATCAAGTCCATCGGCAGCAACCCCCACACCGGGGATAGCATGGCACACGGAGATGGCGATGAGTTCCACGTCGATAATTTCGCATGGGGCAATGCGCGCCAGCGCAAGCGGGGATTTTGGAGCAAGGAAATCGAGGACAGTTGGAAGGATTTGGAGGGTAGGTTGCGACAGCGCTGGACCGCCTGCTACAACTGTCCCAAGGATTGCCTCCAGGCAATCCACTATCCAGGCCGGCGTCCGTATTTCCAGAAATGCTACAGCAAGCTGACTTATGCCATGGCCGCCCATGAAACCTTGGATTTCGACTACAACATTATCGGCATCACGCAAGAGTACGGCATGGACTCCTATGCCACGCCGCAAGTGATGGCCTTTGCCATCGAGCTCTATGAGGCCGGCATCCTGACCGACCAGGACCTGCCGGACTTCCCGAAGGACGGTGCGGGAAGATTCTTCTACCTGGTCGAAAAGATTGCCCGCAGGGAGGGGATTGGCGATGTCCTGGCGAACGGGGTTTATCACGCTGCCCGGCAGATCGGCAAAGGAGCAGAAGTCTACGATCACAACACCATGAAGAAATTCGAACAGGTGCCGATCAAGCTGTCGATGATCAACTATCCCTACTACCTGATGTATGCCACCAGCGAGAAGATGGCCATCAACCAGACCGAAGGTTCATTTCCACAGGTTCCGATTGCAGACAAGAAGGAGCGGGAAGAGTTTGTCGCGGGCTGGGAGGCGGCACCGGAGCGGTTCAAGAAATGGCTGCTGGAATGGGAGCCGCGTACGCATCCCTCGCAGGAGGCCTCAGTCAATATCGCTGACTGGAATGAGACCATGCACTATGTCGATGATGCCGTGGGTACCTGCGCCTTCCTGTCGTCATTCCGGGGCCAGTTTGGCGGCAGACCGCCCTATCACATCTACAACCTGCCGGAGTTCATTTCCCTGGCAACCGGCATCGAGGTGGACACGGATGGACTGTGGGAGATCGCTGCGCGCAACCGGAACTTGGTGAGAGCCATCAATGTGCGCAGAGGTTTGCGCAGAGTCGATGAAGCGCCCCCTGCCGACCAGTGGAAACATCGGGATCCGCAAGCCGAACAGGAACTGCTCAGCTTGTATTATGAATTCAAGGGGTGGAACAACGACGGCATCCCGACTGCCGAGACCCTGGACAAACTGGGTTTGTCCTACGTCAAGGAAGATTTTCTTGAGCGGGGAATCCTGGAGAAAGCCTGATTCGGTGAAGTAACAGACGCAGACGCGGTGGGTGTTCTCCAGTTAAAGTTGAGGCCGACGGCAGTGCCAGTCGCTTCGCTGTTGAAACCCGTGGCCGATCTGGAACAAGCTGGCTTCCGCAAAGGGATGGCCGACCAGTTGCACGCCGATGGGCAAGCCACTGGCGGAAAATCCCGCCGGCAGTGCCAGTGACGGCAGCCCCAGATAATTGATGCCGCGTGTCCAGTAGGCCAGTCGGCCGATGACGCGTTCGATGGTCAGTTCCGAGCCGGTCGTGGTTTCTTCGATGGTGGGTACAGCGCGAGGCAACACCGGCAGTAGCAGTGCATCGGCATCGGCAAGATGTCGCTGGATGAATTCTTCCAGCATCAGCGGCCGCAGACGCAAGGCATCGACATACGCGGTTGCCGGGTAGGTCTTGCCGCGGCTGATGCGGCGCAGGACTTGCGGGCTGTAGTCCGCAGGCCGGGTGCGAAGCCACGGACCGTGCAACGACGCGGCCTCGGCACCGAGCAGCAACGTCGACAGCGTGTTGAGTTCGTCCATCATTGGTACGGCGACGGTTTTTAATTCGCAGCCGCAATCTGCAAGGGTACGTGCGGTGGTCTGCAGCGTCAGCGCAACTTCCTCGGTGAGCTGTGCGGATGCCTCGAAAGCCGGCACAGCGATCTTGAAGCGCTGTTCTTTCCGCGTTTGCAATTGAGCCGAATAATTCTCCGCGGGGCGGACACAGCAGGCTGGATCGGCAGGGTCGCTGCCGCTGACGGCGTCGAACAGTGCGGCGCAATCGGCGACAGTCTGGGCCAGGAAGCCCATGCAGTCCTGACTCGGTGAGAGCGGCATGACGCCGTGGTTCGAGAGCAGATGCTGGGTTGGCTTGATGCCCGTGACGCCGCAGGCGGCGGAGGGGATGCGCACCGAGCCGCCGGTGTCGGAGCCGAGCGCGCCGAACACCATGCGCGCAGCGACGGCCGCACCGCTGCCGCTCGAAGAGCCGCCGGTGACATGCTCCGGATGCCAGGGGTTGCGGCAATGATCAAGATGGAAATTGAAGCCGGTGGGGCTCAGGGCGAACTCCGCCATGTGCAGGCGCCCCAGATCGATGGCACCCGCTGCATCGAGCCGTGCCAACAACGTTGCAGTCGTTGCCGGACGAAAATCCTGGCGAATTTTTGAACCGCAAGTGGTGATTTGCCCGGCGCGATAAAACATGTCCTTGTGCGCCAGCGGAATGCCGTGCAGCGGGCCGTGCAGGCGGCCCTGTGCACGGTCACGGTCGAGAGTTCGGGCCTGCTCCAGGGCGGCATCGGCTTCAAGGCGAATGAAGCAGTTGAGGCGGGCCGCCGAACGCTCGATTTTTTCCAGGCTATGCTGCGTCAGACTTTCGGCACTGATGTCGCCGCTGCGCAAACGGGCGGCGGCTTCGACCAGGGTTAATTCATTTGGGATAGGCTGGCTCATTGTTTTGCGGCGAGTGCCGCCTGATAAGGTTGGAGGTTGCGATCGAGATCGAGCAGGCGGGCACTGCTTCTGTCGAGATTGGCGAGGATATCGACTGAAGCGCTTTCCTTGAGTTCGGCGATGATTTCGTCGGTGCTCATGACCCGCCCCCAAAGACGCCTGAAAGAAGCCAGCGTGAGTTCCTGCATTTCGTCGCTGCAGGTACCGGTGGCATCTGCGACCAGCACCGAGCAGAAATTGCGATCGGCCGCTTCGCGCGCCGTGGTGTCGACACAGTTGTTGGTCGATATCCCGGTAAACACGATTTCCTTGATGCCTTTCTGATGCAATACCGCCTCGAGATTGCAGGAGGCGAAGGCGCCCATGGTGGTCTTGTTGATCACCGTTTCGCCCGGCAGGGGCTTGAGTTCGTCGACGATCTCGTGCTCGCGTTGCCCGGCGGTGTTGTGGCACATCTCGAAGAACGCCTTTACATGGCGGGGAGAGTCGGAGTAATCGGCGCGCTCGGAACCGATCGTGACATGAATGATGGGCGCGCCCAGGGCGCGAAATACGTTCAGCAGCTTCAACGTATTCGGGACAACCAGCCGGTCGATTCGATCGAAGCGATAGCTTGCCTGCTCCAGTGCGCCCTGTTTGGCCAGGTAGGCGCCCATGCCCAGGGAGCGCGAGCCGCTGGCATATTGAATGTCGATCGGGATCAGCGCCGTGGTGCGCGGATGCAGGGTGAAGCTTTGGGTGAAGGCGTCGATGTATTGCGGTTTGGATGACATTTGGGTTTCCCTCAGTGTGCCTGCGACAACCTGGCGTGATGGCTCAGACGATGGTCAGCCGCCCGGAGGATGGCTTCTCGGCGAGTTCGATGGAAAACTTGTTTTTCAGGATGACCCTGATCTCTTCGTAACAGACGCCGAAACGCAGGGTCGTGAAGTTGGTCAGGTCGATGATGGTGCTCGATATGCCTTCCGGATTATGGTACTTGGACAGGCCATGGTCGATGCAGATGTCCGCTGCAGCAACGACTTCGGCTTCGATGTCCTGCAGGCGGAATTTGCTGCCGCTCAGCGAGCGGTTAGCCGACGAGCCGCGCAGCGGAAACAGGTTCTGCCAGCTCAGGTCGGCGAGTTGATTATGCAAGGCGCCGGCATTCAGCAGCATGTCCATGGTGTCGCCCTTGGTGGAGCGCTCGAGGGCCTCCGCTTCGCAGTGGGCAAAGAACGGATGTTCGCGATGAAAGCGCGCGACAATCGACAGGGGCAGATCGTGCTGGGCGACGACGGTGTGGACGATGTCGCGCTCCTTCTGTCCGATCGCATAGACTTCGTCGAAGATGTCGAGATTGCCGAAGGTGCCGTTGGGCTTCTCGAAGCTGCGTCCCTTGGCGGTATAGATGCGGCGCACGCCGGCGGCGGAATGGGTGACGACGGCATAGGCGACGTCGAGTGGCACGATGGCGACGCCACCGGCCTGGATGGTTTTGAAGATCTTCGCGGCATCGCCGACGATGTCGTAGTGGGTCATGTTTTTCTCGTTGGGTAAATATTGCGTGGATGGAAGAGGTCGCCGGTCAGGCATCTGCCTGGTCAGGCTGGGGTGGAAGTTCGATGTCAAAGTGCCGGCGCAGGATGTCGGCGATATTCTCGTAGCAGGAACCGAAGCGAACTACCCGCAGGGTTTCGACTTCGAGCAGGGTCGACGAGCAGCCGTACAGGTGATATTTCAGCAAGCCGTAATCGATGATGATGTCGGCGATGGCCTTGATTTCCGGATTGATGTCTTCAATGCGGAATTTGGTGCCGCTCAAGGAGATATTCGCCGATGATCCGAACAGGGGATGCTGGTGCAGGCGGCTCAGCTTGCAGATTTCGGCATGAAAGCGTCCGGCGTTCATCAGCATCAGCAGGGTGTCGCCCCTGGTGCTGCGCTGGTAGGTTTCGCGATCCATGCCTTGCAGCATGGGGTGATCGGGACGACAGGGTGCGATGACACCCAGCGGCAGGTCGTAGTCTTCGGTGATGGCCTGGACGATTTCCCTGGCGCGCGTGCCGACGACATGCAGCTGCTGGTGGATCTCGGCATCGCCGAGCATGGCATTCAGCTTGGCTGGCGTGCGCTGTTTGGTGTCGAAAATATTCCTGAGTGCCTGCGCCGAGCCGCCGATCAGCGAATAGCCGACATCGTTGGGCAGAATGGCAATGCCGCCCGCCTGCAACACCTTGAAAGCGCGTTCCGCATCAATCTGGAAATTCAGCACGCCCATGGTTCCCTCTCAATTTTCGGCGGATTTTACTGCGGCATTGGATTCGGCTTCGCGCAAGCGCCGCCATAGCGTGGTGCGGCTGATGCCGAGCTTTTGCGCGGCCAGGTTGCGATTGTTCTTGGATTCGGCGAGCGCCCGCTGAATCATCGAACCGTCGATTTCCACGGCGCGAATATCGGTTGGCAGAAGTGCCTCCTGGCGCGCTGACAGCGCGAGTTGCGGCTGAGCCAGAGAAAGCCTTTCGGAATCCTTCTGCGTCTCGAACAGCTCGGGGAACTCCGCTTGCAGCAAGCGGTAATCGATTTCGGCAATCAGGCGATACTCGCTCAGCGCGACCGCGAGCCGTTCGCAAATGTTTTCCAGCTCGCGCACATTGCCGGGCCAGTGATAAGCGCGCAGTAGCGGCATCAGCGGGGCCAGTGCCTGATCGGCGGGTAGGCTCGAGCCGAGCTGGCGCAGTGAGGAATACAGGAGCTGCAGCGCCAGTGGCGCGATGTCCTCGATGCGGTCGCGCAACGCCGGCAGGGCGAGGTGGAGAATGTTCAGGCGGTAGTACAGGTCGGCGCGGAACATGCCTTGCCCGATGCGCTGCGCCAATGACTGATGCGTTGCGGAGATGATGCGCACATCGATGGGCACCGGTTGAGTGCTGCCGAGGCGGACCACTTCCTTTTCCTGCAGCACGCGCAGCAGGCGCGATTGCAGCGAGATCGGCATGTCGCCGATCTCGTCGAGAAAAATCGTGCCGGTGTGGGCGGCTTCAAACAGCCCCTGCTTGCCGCCTTTTCTGGAGCCGGTGAAGGCGCCTTCTTCATAGCCGAAAATTTCGCTTTCGAGCAGGGGTTCAGGGAAGGCCGCGCAGTTGATGGCGACGAAGGGCGAAAAGCGCCGCGTACTGGCGTTGTGAATGGACTGTGCAAACAATTCCTTGCCGGTGCCGCTCTCGCCCGTGACGAGCACGGTCGAGTCGGTCTTGGCGTAGCGCCTGGCGGCAATCTTGGCTTCGGCAAAGGCCTTGCTGGTGCCGATCAATTGGTCGAAGTGGTAGCGCGTGGATGACTGCCGCACGCGGCGCTGGGTGCGGATGGTCGTATCCGCCTGCTGGATGGTGCGCGCATCCTGCAGGGTCAGAATGGCGCCGGTGCGCAACCCGGCTTCGTGGATCGGGATGCGGTTGGCGACGCAGGTCAGCTGGTTGATCTGGACGACTTGCTCGACTTCCTGCTGGCCGGTGGCTAGCACCTGGTCCATGCTGACTTCGGGCGCGATATCGGCGATCAGGCGCTCCATGGCATGAGCGCGCGTCAGTCCCAGCATGCGCTCCATGGCCGGGTTGATGGCGGTAATGCGGCCGCGGATGTTGACCGAGAGCACCGCCTCGCGCAGGTTATGCAAAACGCCGTTCAGGTGGTCGTAGCGCGCTGTCTCCAGCGAGGCCACCCGGGCGATTTCCAGCGCATCTTCGAGCGCCTGGCGCACGGCGGTGAGGCTATACACCAGAATGCCCTGCATGCCGTGCTGCTCGGCTTGCTCCACCACCAGGCTGGAACCGATCACCACCTGGTAACCTTCGTGGGCCAGCGTTTTCACGCACAGGGCGGCATCATCGAGCGTGCAATAGGTGCGCTGGGAAATGTCGAGTTTGAGCATTTCCTTGACCTGATCCAGTTCGGGAATCGGGTCGAGGTAAGTCACGATGCCGACGCGGTCGGAGATGGTGCGCCCCTTGAGCATTGCCAACAGCACATCGAATCCGCTGATCTTGATGGTGATCACCGGCAGGCCGATGTTGCTGCGCAGGTAAGCGGCGTTCGCACCGGCAGTGACAATCACATCAACCGCCTTGTCGCGTTCGAGTTGATGCGCCTTGTCGATCGCTTCATCGAACACCACATCGACCACTTCAATGGCAGCGCGTTCTTCGAACTCCGGAACGACGGCATGCACCAGGCGACTCAAGCCCTTGTAACTGATCACGCAAATGCGTGGCGTGCGCCATCCCCCTTCTCTGTCCAATGGACTTCTCCCTTTGATGTTGCGCCTGGATGAAACGAAATGTTGCGGTGCAACGGCAGTTTTATTGCGATGCAACAGGTTGTTTCAAGTGCTGACGAATATGAATCATGCAATGTTTCGAAGTTTGGTGCAAGACGTTTCATAAAAAAATATGAAACGCGTTCGAGGCCGGGCGTGGCTTCGACGTAAACTGTAAATCTCTTTTATAACAACGTATTGATAAAAATGCCTGGAACGTGGCAAAGGTCTTGCTTAGGAGCCTAAGCAACGCATCCTGCAATAACAAATCAGATGTTCCGGGGAGGGGATAAATGAAGGGGCTGGAAGGGATATTGATGCTCGACCTGACACACATGTTGTCGGGTCCCTATGGTGCCTTGCTGCTTTCCGACCTGGGCGCGCGTGCCATCAAGATCGAGCCGCCGGGTGCAGGGGAAGGTACAAGGCAGTTGCTGGCCGGAAGCAAAGAGTATTCACGGCAAGGCATGGGCGCTTACTTTCTGAGCCTGAACCGGAACAAGGAAAGCGTCTGTATCGACCTCAAGACCGAGGCGGGCAAGGAAATTTTTTACGACCTGGTGCGCCAGGCCGATGTCGTCATCGACAACTTCAGCGCCGGCGTTCCCAAGCGACTGGGCATCGATCACGACACGCTGGCGGCGATCAACCCGCGCATTGTCACCTGTTCCGTAACCGGCTTCGGCGAGACCGGGCCGGAACCCAATCGTCCCGCTTTCGACCAGGTGGTGCAGGGCATGGGCGGCGGCATGTCGATCACCGGCCATTACGGCGGTGAGCCGATACGCGCCGGCATTCCGATCGGAGATCTGGGCGGCGGGACTTTTGGCGCGATCGGGATCCTGGCCGCGCTGCTCGCCAGAGAGAAGACCGGCCGCGGTCAGCATGTGGACGTGTCGATGCTTGACGTTCAGATATCCCTGCTCAACTACATGGCAACCATGTACCTGATGTCGGGCCTGATTCCGGAGCCGCTCGGCAACGGGCATTTCGTGCATGTGCCCTACAACTCGTTTCGCACCAAGACCGGCTACATCATCATTGCCTGCATCGGCGATGCCTTCTTCGAGAAACTGCTTGACGTGATTCCGCGCGAGGAACTCAAGCAGGAAAAATACTTGAAACAGCCGGCGCGCTATGCCGACCGCGAGATGATCAATGCCATCGTTCAGGAGGAACTGCTCAAGGACACGGCGGAGAACTGGCTGGCCAAGCTGCAGTCCTTCCGCATTCCCTGCGCTCCGGTGAATAATTTCCAGCAAGCGCTCAACGACAGCCAGGTTCGTGCGCGCAACATGGTGGTGGAAGTGGAACTGCAGTCGGGCGAAAAAGTATCCATGCCGGGCAACCCCGTCAAGCTGTCGGAGATGGAGGAGGGTAGCTATACCCCGCCGCCCCTGCTCGGCGAGCATACGGACAAGGTACTGAGCGAACTGCTCGGGTACGACAGCACGCGCATCGATACTTTGCGCAAGCAGGGAACCATCCAGTAGCAGCCGCACCCATTGAGCATTGACGATTCGAGACCAGTCACGCGTCATGATGCCGCGTTGGCGCAACGAAAAACAAGGAGCAGAACATGAGTACTAAGAACTCGCCCAGCTACAGGCTCGGAGTGGACGTTGGCGGAACATTCACCGACTTGCTGCTCATCGACGAGCGTAGCGGCGAAACCTATTCGGCGAAAGTGCCTTCGACGCCCAAGGATTCTTCGATCGGCGTTCTCAACGGCATCGCCAAGATATGCGACCAGCATGGCATCAATCCGGAACTGATCGGTCATGTCATGCATGGCACGACCGTGGCGACCAACACGGTGTTGACCAGTTCCGGCGCGCGCGTCGGCCTGGTGACCACCAAGGGCTACCGCCAGGTGCTGCAGATAGCGCGGTCCTATGTCCCAGGCGGATTGGGCGGCTGGGTCATCTTCAACAAACGTCCGCTGCTGGCGCCCCTGGAACTGACGGTCGAGGCCGACGAACGCATGGACGCCAAGGGTGTCACGGTCAAGTCGCTCGACGAAGCCAGGCTGCGCGAATCCCTGGCCATGCTGAAAACCAAGAATATCGAGGCACTGACGGTTTCCCTGGTCAACTCCTATGCCAACGGCGCGCATGAAAGACGGGTGCGCGAAATTGCAGCCGAGGCCATTCCCGGTGTTTCGATCTCGATCTCATCGGAAGTCATGCCGGAGATGTACGAGTACGAACGCACCGAAACCACCGTGGTGAACTCGTATATCCGCCCGGTGGTATCGCGGTACATGGAAAGCCTGCATCGCGAACTCGACAAGAAAATGAAGGGCGTCAAACTCCACGTTCTGCGCTCGGACGGCGGTCTGGCAACCGTCGAGTCGGCGCGCAGCAGCCCGGTGAATCTGCTCATGAGCGGACCGGCCGGCGGCGTCACGGGCGCGTTGTGGATCGCGCGGCAATCAGGATTCAAGAACTTGCTCACATTCGACATGGGTGGAACTTCCACCGATGTGGCTCTGATCCAGAATGAAATTGCGCAAACCCGCCGCGAAACTCGCGTCGCCGATGTCACGGTGCGCTCACCTTCGATCGATGTGCGGACTGTCGGAGCGGGCGGTGGCTCGATCGCCTATGTGCCGGAATTGACCAAGGCATTGCGGGTTGGACCGCAGAGTGCCGGCGCCTCGCCAGGTCCGGCAGCCTACAATCAGGGCGGCGACAAGCCGACAGTGACCGACGCGAATGTGGTGCTGGGCTACCTGCCGACGGCTTCGCGACTTGGCGGCGACATGGCAATCGACAAGGGCCAGGCCGAGAAGGCCGTGGGCACCATTGCTACCGCCCTCGAAAAATCGGTCAAGGAGGCGGCCGAAGGCATCGTCAACATCGTCAACGAAAACATGTTCGGTGCGCTGCGCCTGGTCTCCATCGAACAGGGATACGACCCGCGCGATTTCGCGCTGATCGCCTTCGGTGGCGCCGGACCTTTGCACGCCAATGCGCTGGGACGGCTGATGGGGTCCTGGCCGGTGATCATCCCGCCGGCACCGGGGGTGCTGTGCGCCTACGGCGATGCGACGACGCGCGTGCGCGACGAGGCCTCGCGTACTTTCATCCGCCGCTTCGACGAAACCTCCGACAAGGAGGTGTTGGACATGTTCGATGACCTGGCGGAAACCGCAAAACGCACGCTGGTTGTCGAAGGCGTGGCGGCGGCAAAACAGGAAACCATTTTGCAGATGGACATACGCTACCGCGGCCAGGGCATGCAGCTGACCGTGGCAATAGAGCGGGGCGCGCTGGCGCGCGGCGGACTGAAAGAAGTTGCCCGGCTGTTCGACGAAAAGCATACCCAGCTGTATACCTTTGCACTCAATGTGCCGCACGAAATTGTCAATTTGCGGACCATCGTGCAAGGCCCCGAGCCGGTGGTGCATGCCGAAACTCTAGCCAAGGGCAGTGCCGACGCCTCTGCCGCATCGCTCGGGAAAACCACGATTTATGCCGATGGCAAGGATTGGCAGGCGGGCATCTACGACCGGGCGAAACTCAAATCGGGCAACAAGATTGCCGGTCCTGCGGTGGTGATGCAGATGGATACGACGACGCTGATTCTGCCCGGCCATTCGGGAGAGGTCGATGCGGTTGGCAACATCCTGATTCGGCCCAACGCCTGAACCTGACAAAAGATTATCGCTGGAACCAGCTAGGAGATAGTAATGCCTGCCAAGATCATCGAAACAAATACTGCAAAGTTCCAATACATCAAGGTCGATACGATCGTTATCGACATCATCGAGAATTCCTTGCGCAACGCGCGCAAGGAAATGGATGCGGTACTGTTTCGTACCGCCATGTCGCCGGGTATCCGCGAGCAGCACGATGCATTCCCGATGATCGCCAACAATGAAGGAAAAATGGTTGTGGGCCAGTTCGGCTCCTTCATCCACGGATTTATCCAGGGATATGACGGCACCATCGAGGAAGGCGATGTTTTCCTGACCAATGATCCCTATTCCTGCAATGGCGCGATCAGCCACCTCAACGATTGGCTGACCCTGATGCCGATTTTTCACGACGGCAGGATCGTCAGCTGGGCGGCGATGTTCGGCCACATGACCGACATCGGCGGGAAAGTCCCTGGCAGTTTGCCAACCGATGCGCGCCAGATATTCGAGGAAGGCATCCAGGTGCCGCCGGTCAAAATTATTCGCCGCGGCGAGCTGAACACCGAAATGCTGGAATTGGTGGTGCGCAATTCGCGCGTGCCGGACTGGAACCGTTCCGACTTCAACGCCATCGTTGCCGCGTTGCGCCTGGCCGAACGGCGGATCAGAGAGATGATCGGTCGCTTCGGCGTGGACACGCTGGTGTCCGCCATGCAGGACATGCTGGAGCGCAATCGGCGCGCCATGAGCGCCATCATCAAGATGGTGATTCCGGAAAAGAAAGTATTTTTCGAGGACTACATCGATGACGACGGCATGGGCATGGGGCCATACAAAATCGCCTGCTCGCTCTGGCGCGATGGCGACGTGGCAAAGTTCGACTTCAGCGGCACCGATCCCCAGTCGCTCTCTTCGGTGAACTTCCTGCTCAACGAGGAAATGTTCAAGATGTTCCTGGGCGCCTTTTTCATCAACATCTTCGACCCGCAGATCCTGTTCAACGACGGCTTTTACAAGTTGGTTGACGTGTACATTCCCGAGGGATCAATTCTCAAGCCGGCACGACCCGCGGCGCTTTCCTGCCGCACCCACCTGCTCGGGCGCATCTTCGACATCATGAGCGGGCTGCTCGGACAGGGTGCCCCGGAAGCGCTCTGCGCCGCAGGATTCTCGGACAGCCCGCACTTCATGTATTCCGGCTACGACAAGAAGGGCGAGTGGTTCCAGTTGTATCAGATCGGCTTTGGCGGCATCCCGGGACGCCCGGCGGGCGACGGACCGGATGGCCACTCCCTCTGGCCGGAGTTTACCAATGTGCCGAATGAGTTCCTTGAAAGTTATTTTCCGCTGCGCATTGTCGAATATTCCTCGATTCCCGACAGCGGCGGCGCGGGCATGCACCGCGGCGGCAATGGCGTGTCCCTGGGCTATCACTTCCTCGAGCCGGGCGACATTTCCGTGCATGATGACCGCTGGCTGACTTATCCCTGGGGCGTCAATGGCGGCTTGCCGGGAGGACGTTCCAACAAGCTGCTGAAGCGTGCCGACGGCAGTGAAACCTGGATCGAGTCGAAGTGCGACCGCGTCAAGGTGGCCGCCGGTGATACGCTTTATTTCAATACCTGGGGCGGTGGCGGCTGGGGTGATCCATTGAACCGCCCGGCAGAAAAAGTTGCGACGGATGTCGAACGCGGCCTGGTCACGATCGCCGGTGCCCTGCGCTACGGTGTGGTGGTGCGTCCGGACTTCACGGTGGATGCAGCGGCGACGGAAGCCTTGCGCAAGAAGATGGCGCTCAAGCCGAAGAGCGCATCCTTGTTCGATCGCGGCGGCACGGTGGAAGAACTCAAGGCGCGCTGCAAGGCCGAGACCTCCTTCGAGCCGCCGCGTCAGCCTGAATTCGCACGCTGGATGCGCAATACTGCCAAGGCCTGATGCAATGACTGCTGTTGTCATCAATGAGGTCGGCTTGCGCGATGGCCTGCAAAACCAGGCCATCGCGGTGTCTTGTGCGGACAAGCTGAGGCTGGCCAGGGCGCTGGTCGATGCGGGCGTGCGATCGATCGAGGCGACCAGCTTCGTCTCGCCCAAGGCCGTACCGCAAATGGCCGATGCCGATCAGCTGTTTCCGCTGTTGCCGGAGAAGCAGTGCGTGGCTTATTCGGCACTGGTGCCCAATGTGCGTGGCCTCGAACGGGCGCAGGCGGCCGGTGTCGGTGAAATCGCCGTGGTGCTCTCGGCAACCGAGACCATGAATCGACGCAACATCAACATGAGTCTTGACGAAGCCGTTGCCGTCTGCAAACAGACCATCGCCGAGGCCTTGAAGCTGGGCATGCGCGCCAAGGCCTACCTGGCCGTGGCCTTCAGTTGCCCCTTCGAGGGGCCGACGCCGGTGGAGCGTGTCATGACCCTCGGCGATGGCATGCTGGCGGCAGGAGCGCAGGAAATCACCATCGCCGACACCATCGGTGCGGCGGCGCCGACGGCGGTTGCCCGGCTATTCAAGCAATGCGTTGCCGCCTGGGGCGAGCCGCGAGTCTCCGCTCACTTTCACGATACGCGTGCCCTGGCGGTGGCGAATGCCTGGGCTGCGCTGGAAGCCGGGGTGCGTAAGTTCGACGCCAGCATCGGCGGTCTCGGCGGTTGTCCATTCGCGCCGGGCGCGGCGGGCAATGCCGCGACCGAGGATCTGGTGCTGATGCTGGAGCAGTGCGGATTCTCCACCGGGATCTCGGTACCCAAGTTGCGCGAGGCGGTGGCGATTGCCGGCGAGCTGGTGCAGCGCAAGGTCGGTGGCCGTACCACGAACTGGCTGGAAGCAGAGGACCTGCGCAGACTGCGCGAGATAGAGAAGCAAGCTACAACGGAGTCGGTGCGTTCATGAAGAATTTGTTGCGGGTGCTGTCTGCAGTCATACCCTTCGTCATCATCGGAGGGTTGCTGTATGCCGGCATTTTCGTCAAGCCGAAGTCGGTTGGCGCCAGCGTCATGCCACCGGTATTGACTCAGCGCGATGCGTTCTACGGCGTGGCTATTCCCGCCGACAACATCATCTGGGCCGCAGGACGCAACGGCAAGATCGTGCGTTCCGAAGATGCCGGCAAAACCTGGATGATTCAGCCCACGCCGGTTCGCGCCAATCTGCAGTCCATCGCCGCATGGGATGTCTCGCGTGCCATTGCAGTCGGCAATTCGGGCGCCGTGCTGACCACCACGGATGGCGGCAAGACCTGGACTACGGTCGCCAATGTGCCGCGCAACAACGACATGCAGAAATACATCCGCGTGCGCGTCGCCGCCGATGGCAGTGCCTGGATGGTGGGCGAATTCGGGCTGATTCTGGCCTCCAAGGACTTTGGTTCGACCTGGAAAAGCCTGGGCCGGCAGGAAGACGTGGCCTGGAATGATGTCGCTGTCGGCGCATCCTCCCTGCTGCTGGTCGGCGAGTTTGGCAAGATGCGCCGCTCGACGGATGGCGGTGCGAACTGGAAAGATGTTGTCAGTCCGCTCAAGTCAAGTCTTCTGGCGGTTGCGGCTGGTACCGATGGCATTGCCGTGGCGGTCGGCCTGGAAGGTGCAATTCTGGTTTCCAGGGATGACGGTGCAACCTGGCAGCGCGTCGAATCGGGCACCAATGAACATCTTTTCTGCGTCAGTCGCAACGGCGAGAACTGGGTGGCGGTGGGCAACCAGGGGCTGTATCTGACGGCCGGCAGTGATGCGCAGAGCTGGACCCTGAAGCATTTCGCAGAGCGGGTGTTTGCCTGGCATAGCGACGTGCAAACCCGGGCGGGTACGATTTTCGTGGCCGGCGCGACCTTGTCACAGGTCACGCCGGATGGCAAGTTCTTGCAGTTCAAGTAATCCATAACCGAGCCAATAATGCTTTCATTCCAGTCGAATCAGGGTTTCATAGCGCGCCTCGTAGAGTTCTGCATCCGGCGCAGGATCGCAGTCGTGGTGGTGGTCGGCATCCTTACGACCTTCCTTGCCACACTGGCGCTGCAGGTGGAAATCAAGACCGTCTTCAACGACTTGCTGCCGACCAACCACCCTTACATCAAGATTCACGAACAGTTCAAGAAAACCTTCGGCAGTTCCAACCTCGTCAGCATCATGCTGGAAGTGAAGGAGGGTGACATCTTCACCGCCAAGACCCTCGGGAAGATCCAGAAGGTGACCAAGGACCTGCAAATGGTCGACGGCGTCAACCAGTTCCAGATCATTTCACTGGCGGCAAAGAAAATGAAGGAGGTGCGTGCTTCCACCGAGGGCATCGACATCAAGCCCCTGATGTGGCCGGATGTGCCGGACAGTGCCGAGGGTATCGCCAAACTCAAGGACGCCGTGCTGCGCAATCCGCTGGTGTATGGCTCGTTTGTTTCCCTGGACATGAAGGCGGCCCTGGTCACGGTGGATTTCTACGACAACGAAGTCCGCTATGACAAGATCTTCGACCAGATCGGCAACATCGCGCGTTCTGTCGAAGGTGACGGTGTTGAAGTGCGCCTGGTCGGCGAGCCGATACTGTATGGCTGGGTCAATCACTATCTGCCTGAGACCGGGAAGATTTTCTTCGTCACCATCGCTGCCCTGATCCTGCTGCTGTTCATTACCGCGCGAACCTGGCGTGGTACCTTGCTGCCCTTGCTGGCGGGTCTGGTGAGCTCGATCTGGGCGCTCGGCACGGCCCGGCTGGTCGGTTTTCATCTTGATCCCTTGGTGATCGTTGTCGCCTTCCTGATTACGGCGCGCGCCATTTCACATTCCGTCCAGCTGGTGATCCATTTTGACGACGAACTCAGCGATGGGGCGCCCGACTCAACAGCGGCGGCCAAGGCGGCGATGCAAGCCTTGTTCAAGCCGGGCATTCTCGGCGTGGTCGCCGATGCCGGCTGCATGATCGTGGTCATCCTGACGCCCATTCCGCTGCTGCAGAAGGTGTCCATCATCGGCACCGTGTGGGTCTCGACGATTGCGGTCAGCGCCTGCATCCTGACACCGGTGCTGCTGTCCTGGATCAAAAATCCGAGAACTTTCGCGCACCCCGTGAACATCCAGCCGGCGATGCGCTGGATCTTGCGGCGCTGCGTCGTGGTGGCGACAACGCCGGTGCGCTATGCGGTGGTGGCGGTGACTACCGTGGTATTCGTGCTTTCGGCGATCTACGCTTTCAATCTGAAGGTGGGCGACGCCAATCCGGGCTCACCGATCCTCTGGGGCGAATCCGCTTACAACCGGGATGCCGCGCTGATCAACCAGCGTTTTGCTGGCGCTGACCGGATGTTCGTGGTGGTCTCCGGCGACAAGACGGATGCGCTCAAGGAACCCGCGGCCCTCGAAACCATGGCGGCTTTCCAGAGTTTCCTGGAGAGCCAGCCCGAAGTCGGTGCGACACTGTCGATCGCCGATGTTGTGCCGGTGATGAAGCGCATCATCCGCGAAGGCAATCCGCGCTTCGAGGAATTCGGCCTGACCCAGGCTGACAATGGCGAGATTCTGTACCTGTTTACCTCAGGCACCGATCCGGGCGACATCGACCGATTTGTCGAGCCGCAGTACAAGGACGCCTCGGTCACGATTTTCTTCCGCGATCACCAGGGCGAGACGATCCGCACGGCAGTGTCGCGGGTTGAGGAATTCATCAACCTGCATGCCGACAGCCCGGTCAAGCTGCAACTGGCCGGCGGACTGATCGGCGTTCTCGCGGCCGTCAATGAAATCATTCTCTCCAAGCAGATTGAAAGCATCGCGCTGGCCTTGCTGGTGCTGGTCATCTGCTGTGCCGTGACCTATCGTTCGCTCTCGGCGGGCATGTTTTTCATGGTGCCGGTGCTGCTTTCAAATACCCTGACCTTCAGCTTCATGGCCTGGAAAGGCATCGGCATGAACATCAACACGCTGCCGATCGCTGCCCTCGGAATCGGCCTGGGTGTCGACTACGCCTTTTACGTGGTGGATGAGATTCGTGAAGAATTGCGGCGCGGCGAGAAGCTCGAACGTGCCATAGAACTGTCTTTGATGAGCGCGGGGCGGGGCGTGCTCATTACGGCGGCGACGCTGATCACCAGCGTCGTCATCTGGAATGTCTCGTCAATTCGTTTTCAGGCAGAAATGGGCGTGCTGATGGCGTTGTGGCTGTTCATCTCCGCTGTCAGTTCGCTGCTGTTGATGCCAGCATTGGTGGTTCTGTTCAAGCCGCGTTTCATTTTTGATCAAGCAAAAGCGGATGCAGTTGGTAAGGTGCCTCCCTTGGCAGAAGTGGGGTGAGGAAAAGTGTGTAGCGTTCATATTGCCATTTGATGGCGTTAAGGAGGAGTTGACATGTTAGGTAGAAAGTCATTATTGCCAGCGACAGCAGCGAGCGCGTTCGTGCTGACACTTTCGCTCGGTCTGTCATCAGCGCCTGCGCTGGCAGCGGATGATAATTCCGCTGAGGAATCGACATTCAAGCTTGGGGGGTATGCACGCGGCTGGGTATCCATGAATCTGCAGGATCAGCCGGAAATGACGAATAGCAAGAACAAGATTTCCATGGAGCGGGCTTCGGTTCTGCTTGACGCAGACTGGAAGCCGCTGGCCGGATCCAGGTTCAAGGCGATTGCCCGCGTCGACCGCGAGCACAAGACCAGCTATTTGCGTTCTCTCGAAGCTCCGCCCAATGCTTTCCCGGGTAACGGTTCGATCAAGGATATTTTCACGACGACGGCGGGTGGCGGTATCAATGGCGTCATGAACAACTACAATCAGGGCAATTTGCGGGAGATATGGGGTGAAGTCGATCTCGGCGCCCGCACCAAGCTCAAGGTTGGCAAGCAGCAAGTGGTCTGGGGCGAGACGGATTTCTTCCGCGCCCTCGATTTGGTCCATGGTTTTGATTATCGCTGGCGCTCCTTCCTTGAGGCCGAAAACGAGGAGCTGCGCAAGCCCCTGATTCTGGCCCGCCTGATGGTCCAGGTGCCTGAGCTCAACGGTTCTCTCGACATGTTCATTCGTCCGGGCGTGGACCGCGACAAGGACATCGCCAATACCTACGACATCGCTGGCGGCCGCTGGGCTTCGCAGCCCGCCAAGGGCGGCAGCTTCTTCTATGCGACGAACTACAATTACCGCAGCCGGGGTGCTGACGTCAGTGATACCACCGGCGGGATACGCTGGCAAGGGACTGCGGGCGGCATCAATTACTCGATCGCCGGGCTGAAGACTTTCAACAACGATCCGGTGTTCAATCCCTGCCCGGGCAACATGCAGTTCCTTTATCGTGGCGCCGGATCTTCGGGAGCGTTCACCCCCTTCAAGCAGGCTCCGGTCAATTGCGGCCTGACATTCAATCCCTATCAGCCGGGCGGCATCCAGCCACAGTTTGGCGACTGGATCTTTCCCGATACCGACATCCTGGGTGTGACCGCTTCAGGCTACTCGAACTGGGCCGATGCAGTCTTCTCGACCGAAATCGTTTACCAGAAGGATCGCTCGTTCAACTATGGCCTGCAGAACGGTCGCTTCGGCTATAACATCGTACCGGGCTCCTTCGGCATCATCCAGAAGGACACCCTGACCACGATGTTCCGCATGGACAAGACGGTAGACCTGACCAAGATCATCGGCACCAGCCGCCCGTCGTTTGGTTCGATCCAGTTCTTCAACACCCGTATCCTGGACTTCAGCAAGGCGGATGAAATCGTTCAGCTCTCCTTCTGGAGCCGGGCGAAGACCAAGGACAACGCCATCCTCACCGCGATTCTCGCCATGAACTACAGCAACGATCGCATCAATCCGACCATTGCTGCAGGCTGGGATGTCACCAACGGCGGCGGTTTCTTCATCCCATCCCTGGAGTATGTGATCGGCGACAACTGGCGGATCAAGGGTGAACTCGACCTGTTCTTCTATCGCGGCGACGACAAGACGCGCTACATCAATCCGACGACGTTTGCCTGGGAAGAGAATGGCCGCAGTGCCGGATTGTTCGGCTACTTTGCCCACAACAACCAGGCCATGATTCGTGTCACGCGCCAGTTCTGATGCCCAGTTAAATCCAACCAAGCTATACAAGGAGAAAACATGAAACCGAAAATGCTACTCAAGTGGATGGTAGCCAGCCTCATTTCTGCAGGTGTCGGCAGTTTATTCGCCGCGGAATTGCCTGCAGGAACCATCTTAAGCAAAGCCAATCTCGATCAAGTCAAAAACGATACTTTTGAAGGCAAGACTATTGCTAGCATGTTGCCAGAAAAGTTGGAGATGCAGATTCGCGATTACGGACTCACGATGAAGCTGCGCAAGTCGATGCCGCTTCCAACCGATCCGAAGACCACGGAAGCCACACGAAAGTATGCAGGTGAAGTGAAGTACGATGCGGCCAAGAATGAGGTAAGCGGCTATAAGGCAGGCATTCCCTTTCCTGACGCCAAGCCGGACGATCCTGCCTATGCAGCAAAACTGATCTGGAATTTCTATTATGGTGCGCCTGTCGGTCAGGTGATGGATTTCAATAAGTGGGTCTTTCTCCTGATCGACCAAGACAAAGGGCTCGAACGCACGCAGGGCTGGTACTTTCTTCGTTATTACATGAAGAATCGTTTGTCGGGATCGAACGTGCCAGTTGAAGGAGATGGCAGTGAATTCACTCGCACGTTGCTATTTGCCACCTACCCGCAGGACATTCGTGGCTTGGGTACTTTCACCATCCGCTACGACGGTCCGCAGGTCGAGGACAACTGGGTCTACATCAAGAGCGCTCGCCGTACTCGCCGTTTGCCCGGCGGTGCGTGGATGGATCCGATCGGTGGCACCGACCAACTGAACGATGACATCGAAATATGGAATGCGCGACCGAGTTGGTACAAAGGATACAAGTATGTCGGCAAGCGCTGGATGCTCGCGGTAGCTCACGGCGGCAAAGCCTGGGATGAGTCAAAGAAGGGAACACCAGAAGAGTATCCGACAGTCGATACGGTGAATGCGCCCCATTGGAACATCAAGGATGAATGGGAACCACGCGAAGTACATGTCATCGAAGCCACGCCTCCGGCAGAACATCCCTATAGCCGAAAAATCATCTATATGGAGACTCAGACTCCACGCATTTATTTTGGCGAGACTTATGACAAGAAAGGTGATTTCTGGAAGTGGTTTCAGTTCTCCGGTCGAGCTGTGAAGGGAGTCGATGGATTTCAGGCCATCGTTTCCAATCAGGGGCACTCAATTGACTTCAAACGACGTCATGCCACTATCTTCATTTCAAGTACCGCTTGGAGGGTCAATATACCGATCAAGGCCGAAGATGTCACCTTAGGCAAGCTTGAAGCAGCTGGCCAGTAAATTGTCCCACTTGATCTTCTTAAGTAGTTTCCCCGCGGTGGTTAACACCGCCGCGGGATTACCGGGTGCCCTATGGCGACGCTTCCCAACAAGAAAATAGGTTTAGGCCACAAACCGGCTTTGATTGTGGTTGATGCTACTGTCGGATTTACTGATCCGAATTCGCCACTGGGTGCCGAGAGTACCCGGGAAGTTGAGGCGATCGCCAAATTGCTTCAAGTTTTCCGCCAGAAGCGGTTGCCCGTTGTGTTTACCACCAACTCATACTCACATGCGGCTGAGGCCAGCGTATTTAGGGAAAAAGTACCGCTACTGAATCAACTGGTAGCGGGCGGCTCTCTAGCAGCAATCGATCCGTGCATACTTCCGCAGCCCGGTGAGATTGTCATCAACAAAGGTGTGCCGAGTGCATTTTTCGACAGCCCGTTGCGCCAGATGCTCAATAATCTTGGCGTCGATTCCACGGTTGTCGTGGGTTTCACTACGAGTGGTTGCGTCCGCGCCACGGCGGTCGATGCCTTGCAATCCAACTTCCGCTTGATCGTCGTACGCGATGCCTGCGGTGATCGTGACCCGCAGGCGCATGAAGCCAACCTGCGTGATCTTCAGCTCAAGTACGGCGACGTCGTCACGCTCGAAAATGCGCTGCAAATGCTGGGAAATTTGCCGCTCTAGCGCTTCCAGTTCAAGCCTGCGTCGCCCTTTCCGAGAACAGTTTTTCTAAAGGAGGCAAGATGAACTACACGCGTGAATATCTGATCGACATGGTAGTGAACAAGTATTTTGCCAATGTCGATGCCAAAAGAATGCAGCCCACACTGGACTGCTTTGTGCCGGATGTCGAATTCACCATCCAGAGCGCCTTCCACAAGCACAACGGGCGGGATACCGGCGTCAAGCAAATGTTCGAGACTTTGTTCTCGGGTTTTCCGAAAAAAATCTGGCATGGCAACTTCCGCCACATCGTCGATGTCGAAAACGGCCACATTGCTTCGCAATTCGATGTCGATCTGATCGACAAGGATGGCAACCAGACGCTGCTTTCCAATTGCAATTTCTTCTGGCTGGAAAATGGGAAATTCAAGAAAGTCTTCGTCTACATGAGCGGAGAGAATGTCCTCAAGTGACATTGCACGAACACCGGCTGCAAGACTGAGGGTCTTGCTGGCCCGGCCGGGTTGCATTGTTGCACCGGGAGCCTTTGATGCCCTGTCGGCCCGGTTGGTCGAACGTGCGGGTTTCGAGGCAGCCTACATGACCGGCTTCGGCGTGTCGGCGGCGCGTGCCGGACTGCCGGATCTGGGTCTGTTGACCGCCGTCGAATTTGCCGACCAGGTGGCGCAGATGACCCGCAATCTGGGCATACCGTTGATCGCGGATGCCGACCACGGCTTTGGTAACTCGCTGCAGATCGAGCGCACCATGCAGCTTTATGAGCAGGCCGGCGCAGCGGCGATTCAACTGGAAGATCAGGACGCCGATCGACGTTGCGGCCACCTCGATGGCAAGCGGATTGTGCCGATCCCGGAAATGGTGGCGCGCATCAAGGTCATGAAGGCGGCACAGCGCGATCCGGATACCGTGCTGATCGGTCGTACCGATGCGCGCGCGGTGGAAGGTCTGGATGCCGCGCTGCGCCGTGCTGCGGCCTATCTCAAGGCCGGTGCCGATGCCTTGTTCATCGAAGCACCGCGCAGCGTCGAGGAACTGGCGCGGATCTGCCAGGAATTCAAAGGCGAGGTATTGCTGGCGAACATGCCCGAAGGCGGCAAGACACCTTACCTTGCTTCCGGCGAACTTGCCGCGATGGGTTTCAAGATCGTGATCTACCCCGTTGCCACGTTGTTCCCGGCAACGCGGGCGATGTTGAATTCGCTCACCGAGCTGCGCAAGCATGGCCGGTTGATCGATCCGTCGCTGCATATTAATTTTGATGAGTTTGTCGAACTCATCAAGGTGCCGGAGTATTTGGCCAGGTTGGATGACTTTGAACGCATCAAGAATCTGGCAGACTCGGATGTCTGAGCTTTGATACACCACCAGGGATTCCTCCTCCCCCTCGTGGGTTATGGCCGGCCAATGTGTCGGCCTTTTTTTGGAATAGCCAGAGTGATGTGCTCAGGTTTAGGTAGTGATTCTCATAATGAACTGTTTGCTGCAGGTGCACCGTTCAGAACTCAAGATTTTGATAAAAACGTTTCAGATGAGGGGCCGACGTTCCATGTCGCCTGGCGGCTGAAACAGTTTTATTTTGGCAAATTGAATAACATATTGATTATGTGGGGTCAATAATATTCGGTGTACGTGGTGTGATGCTTGCTTATTCCAGTATGCAATCTCTCCACGTTCAAATAAGAGCAGAGTTGCGGTGCAATAAGTGAGGCCGCTTGGAATTAAGGCATGGCAAGTGGGTAGGAGTTACTCCGGGTGCTTTTTTGTCCAGTGAACATACAACGCTGCTGCAGGTGAAATTTCAGTGGTATTCCGGATGTGCACATAGATGCACCTGGGAATGATACTTGAGCCCATCCACAGTCGTTACAAGAGGAGACTTCAATTGACTAATACGGCACTCCAACAACAGAAAATCACTCTCAATGTTGCTAAAGCCAAACCCAGCAGCATGCGACGGCAGGGTTTTTCCATCGGTATTCAGTTTAATAGGCAATTTGGTTTCCTTGAAACGTTCAGTTTTCTGGGCGAGGGAGTTGGAGCCGTGCTTTATATCGGTGGGGCAATCGTGGGTTCGCTGCCTGTCGCGGCACTTGGTGCATTTTTGGTATTTCTCGCGGTGGTCGCTCTGCTCGGTCACTTGGGCACTCCGTTCAGGACCTGGCGGGCTCTGACGAATGGTTCCATATCCTTGGCCAGTCGAGGCACCATCGCCATGAGTGGATATCTGGCCGTGAGCGCAGTTTGGATGACTCTGGAATTCCTGAAATTTCAATCGTCTCTGAGCAACATTTTCTTCGTTGCTTCCTTGCTGCTGGCTGTCCCGGTGGTGTTCTATGCCGGCTTCCTGCTTAGATCAGCGCGAGCGATCGGTTTGTGGCGTGGCCCCTATTTGCCGTTTGCCTTTTGCGCCCAATCGCTCGCGTCGGGACTCGTTGTATTTGTTTTTCTCGCACAACTGGACCCAACCAACAACACCGATGTCTTGAAATGGATTGGCGCAGCAATTGCTTCCTTGATCCTGTGCGCCCTGATTTCTCTTGTTCATCTGGCGACTTCCAAACGCACCAGGGGGGTAAGCGCCTCGCTCGATCGGATACTTCATGGCGATCTACGCGCCCGGTTTTATTGGGGCGTTTGGTGCCTGGGAATTATCGTGCCACTTATGGTTTTCTTTGTGCTGTACCTCGGGTATCCGCAAAACGGCGAGAGTTCTCAGTTGTTGCTGGCGGTCACCGTGCTATGCCGGCTTATAGGTGACTATGCGTATCGCAGAGTGATTGTGCTCGCCGGTGCATACGAGTCGATTCTTGGTTAACAATAAGATTGCGTGAAGGAGACAGAAATGCACGAGCATCATGAGGATACATGGGTAAACACGTCTTGCAACGGTTGTTTCAGTGTTTGTGCCATACAAGTCATGAACCGGGACGGCAAGATCGCAGGTTCCAGAGGCAATCCGAACGTCATGGGTTCGCTTGGAAAGTGCTGTGGAAAATCTTTGTCCCGAGTTGCGGATCTTTACGATCCGAATCGCATCACCAAACCGATGATGCGCACCAATCCCAATAAAGGACTCGGTGTCGATCCCATGTGGAAGGAGATCGAATGGGAAGAGGCACTGGCGATCACTGCCAAGAAGCTTGTTGAGGTTCATGCCGATGATCCACGCGGCCTTGTCATTGCGGTTTTTGACACGGCCAGCATGGCAATGACGCAGTCCTTTGGCAAAGCTTTTGGAACCCCGAATTTTGCTTTTCTCAACGCAACCTACTGTGGTGGTGGCGAGCATTCGCATTTTCTGCACGTGTTCGGTACGGTAAATACCGAGATAGATCTGGAACACTGTGAACATATTGTGTTGTGGGGAGCGCAAAGCGGACTTGGTGCGCACAACAATCCGACCAGGGCTGCTCGCCTGATGGCAGAGGCTCGAAGTCGTGGAGCCAAGCTGGTAGTGATCGATCCGATTATGGGAAGTGCAGCCTCCAAGGCCGATCAATGGATTCCGATCATCCCCGGAACGGACGGCGCGCTGGCTCTGGCGATAGTGAATCTGCTGCTTAATGAATATGGGATATATGACAAGGAGTTCTTGCAACGAAGAACCAACGGTACCTACTTGATCGGACAGGATGGGCATTACCTCAGAGATCCGGCAACTAAGAAACCTCTTGTATGGAATAACGCCAAATCCTGTGCCGAGGTTTTTGACGCCGTTCCAACATCCGACGCGGCACTGGAGGGCAGCTTTAGAGTCGGAGACACCGATTACAAGACCGCGTTCACGCTTCTCAAGCGACATCTGCTTGGCTGGACAGCGGAAAGAGCCGCAAAAATCACCGGAGTTCCGATCAAGACCATACGCGATTTTGCGCTGGAGCACGGGCAAGCTGCAAGAATCGGTGCGGTCATTGAAGTTGATGGCAAGGTGCTGCCTTTGCGGCCGGCGGCAATTGAACTTAAGCGGGGCGTGAATGCCCACAAGAACTCCTATTTCAATTGCACCGCCGTCACCCTTATCAACGTGGTTCTTGGCGCGATGGATATCCCGGGCGGCGTGATGGGACTGAATACCCAGGGGCCATACGGCGCGTATAAAGTCTTTGCGGGTCTGGACGGCATCCTCGAAACCACCGTGGGCGGGCTGGCCGAATGCATCGGCTTTCACACGAATTACCCGCCCAATGAAGTGACGATACCTGATTCCGTGAATATGAAAGGATTATTCCCGGTTTCCGGATACTTGTCGGCTTTACCCCATTACGCGATGTCGGATCCGGCAAAGATCAAGCTTCCTTATCGTCCGAAGGCGCTGCTTGCGATCCGGACAAATTTCATCAAGAGCTACCACGATCCAAGAGCGATTGCCGATTATTTGAGCAAGCTGGAATTTATCGCTGCTTTCGCCAGACAGGTCGATGAAGTCGCCGAGTTTGCCGATATCGTTTTTCCGGAAGCTCATGATTACGAGCGGTACAGCTTGTTCCCAACAAACTTTCCTGCTGCATTTCAGACGCCGGGGCCGGGTGATTGGTACATGCAGATGAATCAACCAGTCGTTGATGCTCCCAAGGGTGTCAGGAATTGGATCGATGTGATGATCGAGCTGGCAGATCGCGTCGGCATTCTGCCGTTGCTGAATGAAAAGCTCAATGTTCATGCGGGTGGCCTCATGGCAGGCTGGGAACTGGAACACAACAAGAAATACACTGCGGAGGACATTTGTAAACGACAAGTCAATGGCTACGGTGCCGCCGCCGGCGTTAAAGACCCGTTGGGGGAATTGAATTCGGTCGGAAAACTCACCTTGTACAAGAAGACGCTTGACGAGTCCTATCCAGGCTACGCCATGACAGGGAGAATTCCACTCTACCCAGAACATTTCATCGATGTGGGCACAAAAGTAAAGGCACTCTGTGACCGTGAGGGTTTCGACTGGATTGATCCCAGTTGGTACAACCCCTTGCCCGAGTGGCGTCCATGTCCGGCGCATGAAGAGGTGAGCGACAAATACGACTTGTTCCTCGCCAACGGGAAAGCTGCGATCCTGCATCACTCCAATAATGCCTCGAATGCCTGGGTAGACGACGTGCTCAGTACCAAGCGGTACACACGATACGTCTTGCTCCACACGACAGAGGCCAGAAAACGCGGCCTCCAGGACGAGGACGACGTCTATGTGGAATCCAAAACCGGTCGGGTCAGGGGAAAACTACGGGTGACCGAATGCGTTCATCCCAAAGTTCTCGGAACTTTTGGCAATGGCGGGGGTTGGGCAAGGAATAGGCCAATCGCCCAGGGCAAGGGGGTTCACTCGAATTCATTGATTGCCTTTGACTGGAACATGTTCGACAGCATATCGGGACAGATCGATACCTGCGCACGTGTACGCATCTACAAGGCGGAGGACTAAGTCCATGAGAAATGCATCGATGGTAATCGACCTGGATCTGTGCATCGGTTGCGATGCTTGCACCATGGCTTGCAAAATCGAAAATGCAACGCCGCGGGAAATTTTCTACAGCAAGGTGCTCGAATACGAAACGGGACGGACCCCGGATGTCCTGCGCCTGAATCTTCCTGTCATGTGCAACCATTGCGACGACGCACCCTGTGTGAGCTCCTGCCCGACTAAGGCCTGTGCTTACGATGACGTTGATGCTGTGCGCATCGACGACAGAAAATGCATCGGTTGTCAGATCTGCGTTGTTGCCTGTCCCTATGGGGCAATTAGCTATACTGAAGAGGACAACTATTACTTCGAGGACACTCCGATTCCGTATATGGTCAAGGCGGACCGAAAAAAGATCGGAGTTTCCCAGAAATGCGATTTATGCGCCGATCGTCGTGCGGCTGGAAAGGAGCCTGCATGCGTCGAAGTTTGCCCTACGCTTTGCCGAATCTTCGGGTTTGGTGACGGCTCAGACGAAAAAATTAACGCACATCTGGATTCCGATCGCTGTTTTGAGCTGCTATCCGTCGCCGGCACAAAACCCAAAGTCCATTACTTGAGCCGTCACAAGAACAAACTCGTGAGTGGCTTGGGCTAAGCCAGCACAGGAGCCCCCCCAACTGACCGGGGGGATTTCTTGCTTAGGCGCTGGCGAGAGAAATAACTATGGGCTGTATCTGTGTAGTCGAGGCCTCAGTCCTCTGCATCATCTACAATCGCAGGCAGGTCTCTGGCTTTACTCATGGTTGATAATGCTGGCTAACGCAAGGAGGAGAGGAAGGTGACGATTTCCTGCGCCACACGATCCGGGTGGTCGTCGCAAACATAAGCGCCACCGGGTGTTTCGATGGCCTTTGCGTCGGGACGGGCCTTGATGGCGGCATCCCACCAGGGCCAGAGGATGTCGCCGCGTCCGCACATCATCATGATCGGACACTTGACCTGCTGGAAGTAGGCGGCGAAATCCTGGTTGAACACGGCGACATAGGCTTCATGCCAGCGTTCGCCTGCACGCAGGGTGTCGAGGCATTCGCGGTGGCACATTTCCAGTGAGGGCGGATTGTCGTCGGGACGCGGATCGAGGTGGGTGACCCGGTACCAGATTTTCATGTACTGGGTGCCATCCGCCTTGATCACCATCGGATCGATGGCCACCTTGAGCCACTCCTGGCGTTCAGCGGCGGTCAGCACCACCGGTCCGATCATCGACAGGCTGGCGACGCGCTCGGGCGCCACGGCCGCCATTTCGCAGCCGATGGCCGAACCCGTGTGGTGACCAAAAATGTGGAAACGCTTGATGCCGAGCTTGTCCAGCGCTTCCAGCAGGGTCTCGACGTAATAGCGGGTGGTGGGCGCCTTGGGCGGGAAGAAGGACTGGCCAAAGGCCGGCGTATCGGTGGCCACCATGCGGTATTTGCCGTCGAGACGCGCCATGATCTTCTCGAACATCGCCGATGAACTGGCGGTCTGGTGGAAGAAGACGATGGGGATGTCGCCCGGACCGTCGACATAACGATAGTGGAGCTGCCCGTCCTTGACGTCGACATAGGCTTTGCGGATTGTCATGAGTATCTCCTAAACGAGTGGGTTCAGCGCAGCCCGAGTGAGCCAGGATTCATCAGGCGCTGGGGATCGACAACGGTCTTGATGTCCTCAAGCAATTTCCAGGTGTTGGGATTGTTGCAGGCGTCCTTGAACGGATAGTACTTGCCGATCTGCAGATGGCAGGCGCCCAAATCAAAATACAACTGGCGCAGTTTCTCGCGCAACTTCAGGGCAGCCTCGCGCGCTTCGGGGTTTGCCGGAAGATTTTTCCATTTCTCGGCGAACTCGGGTTCAATCAAGCTCAGGCGGAATTCACCCAATTGATCCGGCCAGTAGAAACTTGGTTCGATGACAAACTCGCTGCCGGAAAAACAGGTCAGGTAAGAGCTGCGGATCTTGTATTTATCCATGATCGCCTTGTTGTCGCGCATGAATTTTTCAGTGGTTTCGCCGGCGGCAACACTCCGCGAAAGCGGAAAGAAGCCATGCACGGGAAGCCATATCTCGCCCTCCGAACCGAGCAACACAGTGCGAACGCTGGCGAATGGTTCCGCACGGAAAGCGATAGGTATCGAATTGTCCAGTTCCATGGCGCCGCTCGCCAGACAGATATCGCGGACTGCCACGAGTGAGCTGTTGGCGGCATTCTCGTCGATTGCATCCATGGTGATGTGCAACGAGTAATTGATGTCGCGCATGATTTTCTTGCCACCCGCGGCGACCTTGACCGTATTCTTGAGGCCTTCCATCAGGGAACCGCCAGACATGGCAATCTTCCCAAGCTTTGCCAAACCTTCTTTCAGGGTGAAACCCAATTTTTCGAAAGACCTGTTGTAGTAAGGATCAAAGCCGTAGCACTCGGCGGCAACGCGCAGACGGGCAATCTTGGTCTGAGCCGAGAGCATTTCAGCCAGCGTATCAAAGCCGAAGGAGGCGCAAATGGTGACCTTGGGCGATGTGATCAGGCGCAGCGTGGCATGTGCCTTGAAACCGAAAGCACCGGTATCGGCGGTGAAGATGCCGGTCAGGTCGGGACCGAAGTGCCGGTAAAAAGGATTGCTGTTGACGTGCGCGCCGGAGCCGGTAGTGACAATGTTGCCATCGGCCAAGACCACCTTGAGACCCAGCACGCTTTCGGCGGCGGTGTTGTAGACGCCGGAGCCAAGGAACAGGCTGTTTTGCGACAGGGCACCGCCCACTGTTGCATACTTGCCCGACAGCGGTCCGAAGTAGGGCGTACGCAAGCCTTTTGCCTGGAGGGCTTCATAGACGTCTTTCCAGGTGCAGCCGCACTCCACGGTGACATACATGTCTTCGGCGTTGAGTTCGATGATCTTGTTCATGCGCAACATGTCCACCAGCACCGAGCCGGCGCGCTCGGGCTCGTAGCCGCGCGTATAGGACATGCCGCCGCCACGTGCCACCACGGCAAAACCCGCGGCAGTAATCTTGCCCACGGCCTGGGAAAGTTCCTCGATATTGCCCGGACGGATCACCAGTTCGGCGATCTCGGCCGGCTGCCAGCTCAAGTCGCGCGAAAAAAATTCACGGTCTTTCTGACCATCCAGAACATTGCTGGCGCCAAGCAAGTCGCGCAGCTGTCCCGCCAGGGTCTTGGCCGTGGCGGCAATTGCAGTTTTATCCATCTGTGTTCTCCTAGGAGTGGAAGTTGAGTGATGCGTCTTTTTACGTCGCGCTGGTCGTTCAGTTTGATTGCCAGCAACTTGTTATGTGTGTCTTCAGGCTCATGCGATTTTTGCGGATCGTATCCGGGCGCGAGTCCCGGATCGAGCGGTCTGTGCCGCGGCGAGGTGATTGTTGTGAAAGCTTGAGCGGTACTATAATAGTACCAATGGTACCGATGTTAGCAAACAAAAATTTTGTTGGCAAGGTCTGAATTCAAGATGCAATTGCATAGGACATGTGACCGGGAATTGTCGCTGCGCAGCATTGCAGCTGCAGCCGAATGCGGAAATTCGGCAGCGTGTAAAATCGCGGTGTTTCTCCAAATACCCGAGCAGATTGAACAACCATGATCGTGAAAACAAAGACAGTGGAATCGGAACTTGACGATGGCCGCCGCGACATCCTGCTGCGGCAACTGGAGTCAATCTTTGTGCTCGAAGGCTATCGGCGATCCACCATGGCCGACCTGGCAATGCGCTTGCGTTGCTCCAAGCGGGCGTTGTATCAGCTGGCGCCGTCGAAGGAAGATTTGTTCCTGATCGTGGTGCAGCAGGTCATGGATGAAATCTGGCGCCTGGGGCTGGAAGCCGAATCTCAGACGGAGCAGGTGCAGGATCGGATCCACAGCTACGTGACGGCTGCCATTGTGCCGTGCAAACGCTGGAGTCCGGTGTTTCTTTCCGATGTCGAGAGCATGCCGGAAGCCCATGCGATTCTTGAGAAGCATCTCCGAGACCGCATGGAGCGTTTGGAGAAGATGGTGCGTGAAGGCATCCGGCTGGGGGCATTCCGCAAGACCAGCCCCAAGCTGGTGGCCGAAATCATCATCGTTTCGGCATCGCGCTTCTGCTCACCGACCTTCCTGGAGCAGTCGAAGCTGGACCTCGCCTCTGCCGTCGAGGACATGTGCGACTTGCTCTGGAATGGCCTGCTGCATCCCGTCGAGATTGCCAGCGAGGAAAGAAAGAAGCTGCGTCGCTGAATCGTTTCGCGCTGTCAGCTAGCGTCCCCTGCGGGCAGGCGCTGCAACTTCCGCCACAAGGTGGCGCGTGAAATCCCCAAAGCCTTGGCCGCCTGGGCGCGGTTGCCGTGATAGGCGCTGAGCATGGCGCGGATCATTTCTTCTTCACTGGCGCGCATGCTCTGCTGCAGTTGCAACGGCGGAGCCGGGGCGACGCCCGGCTCAACCTGGAGGGAAAACAGTTCAGGCACCACCAGGCGCAGGTTTTCGGCACTGCCGATGGTCTCGAGCCTTTCCGGCGCTTCGCTGCATGCACATACCGCCAGGCGTTCCAGCACGTTTTCCATTTCGCGGATATTGCCGGGCCAGGGATAGCGCGTGAGCATGGTCAGCAGCGGTGTCACGATTTCCTCGGCGCTGTGCGCGGTGCTGAATTGCTTGAGGGTTTTCCCGAGGATGAACAGTGCCAGCTGGGGAATATCGATCTGTCGTTCGCGCAGCGGCGGCAGATGCAGGTGGCAAACGTTGAGGCGGTAATACAGGTCGCCGCGGAAGCGTCCGATGGCAACATCCTTCTGCAGTTCGCGGTTGGTAGCGGCGATCACGCGAATGTCGATAGCGATCGGTTCTCCGCCGCCGATATGGACCACCTCCCTTTCCTGGAGCACCCGCAGCAGGCGGGTTTGCAAAGGCATGGGCATATCGCCGATTTCGTCGAGGAATACCGTGCCGCCATTGGCGATTTCAAACAGGCCCGGTTTGCCTCCTTTTTTCGATCCGGTGAAGGCGCCCTCCTCGAAGCCGAACAATTCGCTTTCCAGCAGGGACTCGGGCAGCGCCGCGCAATTGATCGCGACAAAAGGACCGCCGTGGCGGCGGCTGGCATTGTGAATGCCTTGTGCGAACAATTCCTTGCCCGTGCCGCTTTCGCCAGTGATCAGGACGGTTGAATCCACCGTGGCATATTGTGCGGCAAGCAGGCGCATGTTCTTGATGGCAGGGCTTTCGCCCACGATGTGCTCGAGACGGTAGCGCGCCACGTGCTGTTGTTTGCCGTGGCGGTATCCCGTTGCAGCCGGGGCGGTCTGCGTCTGTCTCGAGCAGACAAAGGTGCTGCCGCCTTCCCGTCCGCCGTCATGCAGGGGGAAGCGCGAAACCAGGATGTACCTGTTGCGGATGCGGCACACTTGCGGCGTCGCCTCGTCTTCATGGCGCATCAGCGGGATTGCCGACAGGCTGGCACAAGCGTGCGCCAGCATTCTGCCGACCGTTGATTCCGGCGGCACGCCGAGCATGGTCGCCATGGCCGGATTAATCGAGACGATGCGGTCGCGGGCGTCGATACTCATGATGCCATCGGACAAGTGGCGCGTCAGCAGTGCCAGTCTTTCCTGGCGCACATCGTCGGTGCGCCGCTGCAGAATTAGCGCAATGGCGTTTTCGAGGCAGACGCGTATCGTGTTCTGGGAGCAGCCCATGAAAGAGCGCAACCCTGCCTTTTCCGCAAGCTCGATGGCAATCGAGTCGCCAATGACCACAGTGTCCGGCTCGGTAGCGCAGGTCCGCATCAGGTTCCTGGCTTCGTCGAGATTGCGAAAGGAATGCTGAGTGAAAGTCGGGTTGAACAACGATCGCGTCTCATCGAGTTCGGCGAAGCACGCTCTGTTCATCACGATTCTTATCGGTCCGGCGACAGGCTGAATCGCAATCAGGGCGTGCATTACGTCGGTTAGCGAGGGCTGAATGGAAATCATCGGTGCGCCCAGTACCTCTTCGCAGGATGCCTCGATCAAATCTGAACCGAGCAGCACGTGAGTATCCTTGAGCAGAGACAATTCATGCGCTATGTCGGGGAGCCGGTCGAGCGGCTTGGAAACGATGCGGATATCCAGCTTGGTGGCGTAGTGCGGGATCACGCTGCGCACCAGGGCCTCCAGGCGATCATGGATGACGAAGGTGACGATGGGCAGCTTGCCATCGTCGCGCCAGATGTGAGTTTCGGTCAAAATTTCCTTGAACATCGGTCTTCCTCCGGGATTCTCGCCCGAACCGTCTCGGTAACGTCAAAATATTGAGACAATTGTATCAATTATGAAACAAGAATGGATCACCTCAGTTTTCGGATTCTGCCTCAACTTTCTCGAAGTCACTGAATTCGCTACCCCAACCCGGTTGTTGCGACGCGCCAATTTTTTTTGTATTGAGGTGGCCCGCAATTTGCTAATTTGGGTACTATTGGTACTAAAATAGTACCGATGGTCCAAGAAAAAACAACGGCAGGATATCAAAGGAGAGATCATGACGAGCTACGAAATCCTCGAGGAGTACGTCGAGTCGCAGAGACAGGACATTGAGCAGGGGCGTCCGGTGGTTGTTGAAATCCGCGACATCGAAACTTTTGAAAGGCTGGTGGTCAAGGCGCAGATCGGCACACCGTCGCAGCCGATTGCCGGCGGAGATCATCTGGTTGTGAAGAATCTGGCCGAGAACGTTGTCTCAGATGCCTGGACCATCAAGGTGCTTGAGGAACTCGATCCTGAGGCGGTCAGCATCCGTCCGCAATCGGCTTACCGCAAGAGCGCACCCGACGGAGCATAACTCGGTGCGAAGTTTGGTGTGCGATCAGATTTCACTGGTCGATCAGTTGCAAATTCATTCATTGGCAAAGTTTTTCTAGGGGGAGTTATGGCGCATTATGACTTGAGGGAATACCTCGAGAAGTTGGACAAGGCAAAAGAATTTCGCCGCCACGCCGGAGCGGTCGACACCAAATTCGAAGCGGGGGCGATCATCCAGCGCCTCGCCGAGCAAGGTGGTCCGGCAATACAATTCACGCAGGTGTCAGGCGGCCCGGATGGCGCCACCCTGGTGGGCGGGACGATGAATCGCGGGTCGCGGCAGACCTGGGCGAAAGTCGCCCACACCCTCGAGATGGATCCGCTCACAAATTACCATGCCCTGCTCGAGGAAGTCGTCAAGCGCATGGATTCGACAGTCAAGCCGATGCAGGTGCGCAACGGTCCCTGCAAGGAAAATGTCCTGCGCGGTGCGGACATCAATCTGGAAAAAATGCTGGCGCCGTGGATCCATGGCGATGACGGCGGACGCTGCATGTCATCCTGGGGTTTCGTCGTGGTGCAGGAGCCGGGCAGCAATTACCTCGTCTGGGATATCGTGCCGCACCTGGTGCATGGTCCCAAGGAACTGGCGGCAGCGATCCATTCGGACAGCGCACTGGGCAAGGTGTTTGCCCGCTACCAGGCGACCGGGACGCCGATGCCTTTCGCGATCGTTCTGGGCGGCTCGCCGGTGGCGGCCCTGGCCGCTGTGTTCAACCGTCGCCGCAGCGGTTCTTCGTCGGCAGATGTCGCCGGCGGGCTACAGCGCAACCCGATGCAACTGGTCAAGTGCGAGGAGTCGGAGCTGCTGGTTCCGGCGACCGCCGAGATGGTCATCGAAGGCGTGGTTTCCCCGACGCGCATGGCCAGCATCGGCTCTTTCCCTGGCTCGTTCGGCTATGTCACCGATCGCACGGCAACTGCCCCGATCTGGGAAGTTACCGTGATTACCCATCGCAACAAGCCGATTCTGCCGTTCGCGACCTGGGGCGTGCCGATCACTGAAATCCATCTCGCCCGCAGCCTCGATTGCGACATCCAGCTGAAGCAGGAATTCATCAAGCGCGGCACGCCGGCAACCGGCGTTTATACCCCACCCTGGCTGGCCGGCAGCGCCGTAGCGATTGGCACCAAGGTACCTTTCACGGCCTTCTCCCAGTCTATTGCCGGCATCGTGCGGGCGACCGAGGCGACCAAGAACATTCCCTATGTCCTGGTGTTCGATGACGACATCGATGTCACCAATCCGATCTCGATGTTCCATGCGCTGGTCACCAAGTGCCGGCCGGGTCGCGATACCTGGCAGATCCAAAATACCTGCGGCGCGCACGACGCACCTTATCTCGACGCCGAATCGCGGGCGCTGGGCAAGGGCGCGGCCCTGATCTTCGACTGCACCTGGCCGCTCGACTGGGATCGCAGCATCGCCGTCCCGCCCCGGGTTTCTTTTGACCAGTGCTATCCCAAGGATTTGCAGGAAAAGATCCTGGCCGCCTGGAGCACCGAGTTGGGATTCCCGAAAGAATCGGAGCGCCCCGCGGCGTCGGTTTGATCAATCCCGCTTCTATGCATCGAACATAGTTTGGAGACACGATAATGGCTTATCCGTATCACGATTTGCGCGAGTTCATGGAGGCCTGCGACAAGGCAGGCGAGATGGTCACCATCGATCGCGAGGTGGATTGGAATCTCGAGGCCGGCGCCATTGCACGCCGCATTACTGAAATTGGCGCACCGATGGCTTTCATGCCGAAAGTACGCGGTTGCAACGAAGGATTTTCAATTCTGGCTTCCCCCATCAGCAAGGGCTGGCGCGGCGATTTTTCGCGCGTGGCGATTGCCCTGGGCATGGATCCCGACACCTCTTTCCAGAAGCTGATGGATGAATTCATCAGCCGGATGAAAAGCCCGATCCGGCCGCTGCAGGTGGCCAACGGCCCCTGCAAGGAGAACATCCTCAAGGGCGCCGACATCAATCTGTTCAAGTTTCCCGCGCCGTATCTGCATGAAGGCGATGGCGGCCGCTACATCGACACCTTCGGCGTGACCGCCTGCAAGGACCCGGACAGCGCCTGGGTCAACTGGGGCGTCTACCGCCACATGATCCACCGCAAGACCATCATGGGCGGGATCGTCAACCCGTTCCAGCACATCGGCATGATTTATTACCAAAAGTACGAAGCGCACAACAAGCCGATGCCCTTCTCGATTTTCTTCGGTGGCTGCCCATCGGGCGCCATGGTTGGCTCGATGAACATCCCGGCCGGTGTCAGCGAAGCCGAAATCGCCGGCGGCCTGCGCCGTGCACCCTTGCATTTGGTCAAGTGCGAAACCAACGACCTGCTGGTGCCGGCAACCGCCGAAATCGTCATCGAAGGCGTCGTGCGTCCCTACGAGCGCTGGGATGAAGGCCCCTTTGGCGAGGCCACCGGCTACCGCGCCAGCCCACGTATGCCGCGGCCGGTGTTCCGCGTCGAATGCGTCACTCACCGCAACAATCCGATCATGCCGATCAGTTGCCCGGGCGTGGAACTCGACGAGTGCGAAATTCTCTTCGGCGTGTTCAGCTTGACCGCCGGCATGGAGCGCGAACTGCGCACTTCGGGCCTGCCGGTCCGCAGCGTGATCGCGCCGCCCGGCCTTAAGTTCGCCCTGCTGCTGGTGTCCGTGGAAAAAGGACATCAGGGCATCGCTGACCAGGTGGTGAGCGTGATCCGTTCTTCCAAGATGGGTGTTTTCTTCCAGTACGTGATGGTTACTGACGAGCCGGTCGATGTCACCAACCTGCCGGAAACATTGCATGCCGCCTTGTGCAAGACGCATCCCATACATGGTGTGCAGATCATGGCGCTGGCGCCGGGCCACCCGCTGATCCCCTTCTCCGATCTGCATGACAAGATGCATTCGCGCGGCGCCTCGCTGACGCTGGATGCCACCACGCCGAAAGACTGGCTGGTGAAAGACGTGGCGCCCAAGCGGGTTTCCTTCAAGGAATCCTATTCCCAGGAGATCCAGAACAAGGTGAATGCCAAGTGGGCCGAATACGGCGTCGTCACAGGCTGACGGGCTGAAGAACAGGTTAACCAACTCAACAAATCATTAGCGGGACTGGAGCAATCAATGAATCAACATTCAGCGGATACTTTTGAAATTCTGAAAATGAACGTAGACAACTCATGCGATTTCGTCTGCGAATCGTGCGAGCGCTACTTCGGCTGCACCTTGCCCGAAAAAATCGATCTGGCCGATCATGGCCGGATGGACATTGCTGCCGCCAAGATGTCCGGCATCAAGAACAAGATCTGCGT
>Ga0172380_10000648_pt1 | contig 65096 bp, 80 predicted proteins | sample Leawe162metaG_FD_119747 | JGI IMG/M metagenome (GOLD analysis project Ga0172380, IMG submission 119747) | Leachate microbial communities from a municipal landfill in Southern Ontario, Canada - Leachate well 162 metaG | ecosystem: Engineered > Solid waste > Landfill > Unclassified | place... | reverse complement strand
TTGCCAGTCGCCAGATTGGGGAAATGCTCGGTGATCTCGACGGCAGTCGTCTCATCCCTGAACTCACCAGCCTGCTGAGCGGCAATCGCTTTCTGATGTGATTCGACAGCGAATTGATCTTGGGCTTCCCGGCTGATTTTCCATTGCTGGGACACTTTTTCGGCAGTCAACCCCATGCCATAAGCCATGCCGATATTTTCGTCCTTGAAAATATTCATGTTCATCGATGGGTGATGTCCCATCATCGGTACCATCGACATGGATTCGACACCGGCAGCAATCATCACATCCGCCTGGCCGACCCTGATCCGGTCGGCAGCCATGGCGATGGCCGTGATGCCGGAAGCGCAGTAACGATTGATGGTGACGCCTCCCACTGATTTCGGCAGGCCGGCCAGAAGCACCGCCATGCGTGCCAGGTTGAGTCCCTGTTCGGCTTCCGGAAAGGAACAGCCGACCACCGCATCTTCAATTAGTTGTGGGTCAAGCTGGGGGACCTGGGACAGAGCAGACTGCAGGGCACGCACCAGCAGATCGTCCGGACGGACATTTTTGAACATGCCGCGTGGCGCTTTGCCGATAGGCGTGCGGGTGGCGGCGACGATGTAAGCATCTTGCACTTGTTGGCTCATTGAGGTTCTCCTGATCCTTGCGCGTCTGTATTAATTGCGAACGGGTTTGCCGGTCTGCATCATGCCCATGATGCGTTCCTGGGTCTTGGGATGTGTCAGCAATTCCATGAAGGCCTTGCGTTCCAGATCCAGCAGCCATTGCTCATCGACCAGACTGCCGGGTTCCACATTTCCACCGGAAACAATCTCCGCGATCATGCTTGCCAGTTTGAAGTCGTGAGCGGAAATGAAGCCGCCGTCGCGCATGTTGACGAGTTGCGCCATGATCGTGGCCATGGCGTAGCGGCCAGCAACTGGGATCAATGAAGGCAGAGGCGGGCGGTAGCCGCTTTCAAACATCGCACGGGCTTCAACTTTCGCAACATGCAGCAGTTCATAGGGATTGAAGACGATGACGTCATTCGCGCCAAGATAGCCCATTTTCCTGGCTTCGAGCGCAGACTTGGAAACCGCTGCGGTCGCGGCATTCATGAAGTAATTCTTGAGGAACTGCAGCAGATCGTTGCCCCTGGCATCGGTTGCTGCACGGACAGTGGCTTCCTTGAGTCCGCCGCCGGCCGGAATCAGACCGACGCCAACTTCCACCAGGCCAATGTATGATTCAATCGCCGCGACTCGCTTGGCGGCATGCATCATGAGTTCGCAGCCACCGCCCAGTGCCAGACCGGCGATTGCTGCAACGATAGGCACATTGGCGTACTTCATCGCCTGATGCGCCTGCTGCAATTTGGCGACTTCAGGTTCGATCGCCTTGACACCACCTGACATGAACAGCGGCAGCATCGATTGCAGGTCAGCTCCGGCAGAGAATGCGCCGCCTTCAGCGGCATCTGCGCTCCATATCACCAACCCCTGGTAATTATTCTCGGCCTCCTTGATCGCCCGCGCCAGGCCGGCGATGACGCCCGGTCCGATAACATGCAGCTTGGTTTTCAGCGAAAGAATCAATACCCTGTCGTTCTGATGCCAGATGCGTACGGATTCATCCTCGGATACCGTAGTGCCCGCCGTGGCACCATCGACGGTCGTTGATCCCAGAACGGGGGCACGGAAGGGCTGACGTTGATAAACCGGCAGCACTGAGCGTGGCACATAGGCATTTCGCGCAGGTGAATAGGCGCCTTCCTCTCGATGCACGCCTTCGCGTCCATCGAATACCCATGCCGGCAGAGCAGCGTTGGATAGTGCCTTGCCCGCTTCGATATCCTCCTTGACCCAATTGGCAACCTGTTGCCAGCCAGCTGCCTGCCAGGTTTCAAAAGGCCCCAGCTTCCAGCCAAATCCCCAGCGCATGGCGAAATCAACATCGACTGCGCTGTCGGCAATGCTGGCCAGATGCACGGCGATGTAATGAAATGCATCGCGGAAGATTGCCCAAAGAAACTGAGCCTGCGGATTGGTTGACTCGCGCAAGCTCTTCATGCGCTTGGCCGGATCCTTTTCCTTCAAGATGCGTGCGACCAGTTCATCCGCCTTGCCGCCGCCTGCAACATAGTTTCCGGTAGAGAAATCGAGGCGCTGAATGTCCTTGCCGACCTTCTTGTAGAACCCAGCCCCGGTCTTTTGCCCCAGTGCTCCTGCCGTCACCAGTTTTGTCAGGACATCTGGAGTTTGATAAACGGCGAAGAAGGGATCGTCTCGCAAAGTATCCTGCATGGTCTTGATGACGTGGGCCATGGTATCCAGACCGACGACGTCGGCAGTGCGGAATGTACCCGACTTGGCGCGGCCGAGCTTGGCTCCGGTCAGATCATCCACGACGTCGCAGGACAGTCCGAATTGTTGCGCTTCGTGGATGATGGCCAGCATGCCGAAAATGCCGACACGATTGGCAATGAAATTGGGCGTGTCTTTGGCTCGCACAACCCCTTTGCCCAGCGTTGTAGTTAGAAAAGTTTCGAGCTGGTCGAGAACTTCGGGACGTGTGGTTGTGGTTGCAATCAGTTCGACCAGATGCATGTAGCGCGGCGGGTTGAAAAAATGCACGCCACAGAAACGTGCTTTCAGACCCGCATCGAACCCATCAGAGAGCGCGTTGATCGACAACCCGGAAGTATTTGAGGCGAAGATGGCATTGGGAGCGATATGCTTCGCCACTTTCTGGTAAAGCGCATGTTTCCAGTCCATGCGCTCTGCGATTGCCTCGATAATCAAGTCGCAGCTCTCCAGCAAGTCGAGATGGTCTTCATAGTTGGCGACTTCAATCAGACTGGCCTGATCCTTGTCACCCAGCGGGGCCGGATTCAATTTCTTCAGATTCTCTACCGCTCGCTGCACGATGCCGTTCTTGGAGCCTTCCTGTGAGGGCAGGTCGAACAAGACCACAGGCACTTTTGCGTTGATGCAATGGGCGGCAATCTGTGCTCCCATGACTCCGGCGCCGAGCACGCCGACTTTTCTGACGATGAAATTGCTCACGATAGTCCTTTCCTTTAGAACAGTTCAGCTTCGAGATCGAGTAAATTCGCTGCACCCGAACGTGCCTGGCGGATCAGCATGGCGGTTTCCGGCAGCAAGCGGGCAAAATAGAAGCGGGCAGTGGCGAGCTTGGCTTTGTAAAAGGTATCGCCGGAGTCCAGCTTCTCCAGTGCAATCTTGGCCATGCGGGCAAAGAAGTAAGCGTAGACCAAATGTCCCAGTAACCGCAGATAAGGAACGGCAGCGGCGCCGACCTCATCCTTGTTCTGGAAGGCTTTCAAGCCGATTTCCATGGTCAGTTTGGTGACTTTCTCGCCCAGTTCCGCTAGGGGGGTGATGAATTCGCTCATGGCTTCGGAGGTGCCGTTTTCTTCAACGAAATCCTTGACCAATGCGCCAAATTTACGCAGCTTCGCACCGTTGTCCAGCAGAATTTTTCGTCCCAGCAGGTCGAGGGACTGGATGGTGTTGGTGCCTTCGTAAATCATGTTGATGCGGGCGTCGCGGACGTATTGCTCCATCCCCCATTCGGAGATGAAGCCATGCCCGCCGTATACCTGCATCGCTTCTGAAGTCGCAATCCAGCCGTTGTCGGTGATGAAGGCTTTGACGACGGGGGTGAGCAATACGACCAGATCGGCCGCTTCCTGACGCACGGATTCGTCCGGGTGATGGAGTTCCCTGTCAATCTGCAAGGCGATGAAGGAGCAGAAGGCTCGACCAGCTTCCGCGTAAGCCTTGGCAGTAAGCAGCATGCGCCGCACATCGGGATGAACGATGATCGGATCGGCTGCTTGATCCGGCGCCTTGGTACCGGAGAGACTGCGCATCTGAATGCGTTCCTTGGCATAAACCAAAGCATTCTGGTACGCCACTTCGGTCAGCCCCAAGGATTGCATGCCGACACCAAGGCGAGCTGCGTTCATCATCACGAACATGGCATTCAGGCCTTTGTTCGGTTGTCCGATGATCCAGCCGGTCGCGTCGTCAAGATTCATCTGGCAGGTCGAGTTGCCATGGATACCCATTTTTTCCTCGATGGCGCCGCAGGTTATGCCGTTGCGCTGCCCCGGGTTGCCATCGGCATCGGGAATGAATTTTGGAACCAGGAACAGGGAAATGCCTTTGGTTCCCGGAGGTGCATCGGGGAGGCGCGCGAGTACCAGATGCAGGATATTGGCCGACATGTCATGCTCGCCGGCGGAAATGAAAATTTTGCTGCCGGTAATCTTGTAGGTTCCACCAGGCTGAGGAAAAGCTTTGCTGCGTAGCAGGCCCAAGTCTGTGCCGCAGTGCGCTTCGGTGAGGCACATGGTACCGGTCCACTCGCCGGAAACCAGTTTCGGCAGATAGAGCCTTTTCTGCTCCTCGGTGCCGTGAGCGTGCAGGCATTCATAAGCACCATGGGAAAGCCCGGGGTACATGTACCAGGCCTGGTTGGCCGAGTTCAGCATCTCGGAAAGGGAGTTATACAGAACGACAGGCAAACCCTGCCCGCCATATTCCGGATCGCAAGCCAGCGCGGGCCAGCCGGCTTCGATGAATTGCCGGTAGGCCTCCTTGAAGCCTGTTGGCGTGGTGACTGCATGTGTTACCTGGTCGAGGCGGCAGCCCTCGCGATCGCCGATACGGTTGAGAGGAAACAACACCTTGGAAGTGAATTTGGCACCCTCTTCAAGTACCTGATTCATGATCTCGGCATCGACATCGGCGTGCCTGGGCAATTGCTTTAATTCGTTTTCGACGTTGAGCAGTTCATGCAGCACGAATTGCATGTCGCGTAATGGCGCATTGTATTGACCCATGATTTCCCCAGGCTAGGTTGATTGAACAGCTACACTCTCTGTAGCCGAGTTTTTGCGGATGTTTTTCTTGGCACTCGTTCTGCCGGCAACTTTCCCTGCTTTGGTTGGCAAGTTTGGTAAGTTTGGCAAGGGAGCCCGCAACCCACCCAGCAGGAAACTCATGAGTCGCTCACAAAGTGCCTCGGTATTACTATCGTCGATGCTGTCCTTATCGACGATATTCAGGGCATCAGCGCCTGAAATGGCGTAAGAAATGGCGCCTAGCATGAAATGAAATCGCCACAGAATTTCTTCTCGGGGCACCTCGGGAAGCGAGAGAAACAAAGCCTCCTTGAACCGATCGGTCACAGCAGCATATTCCTCGGCCAGAAAGCTGCGGGTAAATTCAGATGGTTGGGTGTAGGTTCGACCGAGCAGGCGCATGAAGCCGCTGCCACCATTATTCTGATCTGCAGCCATTTTCAGCGCCACGCCGAAAAAGGCCTGGAGAATTTGGCTGGGCTTCAGCGGCTTACCGGCTGCTTCGGCCTCCAGGCGATCGAGTTCTTGCAACCGCTGATCGTTGAGCCAACTGAGACGACGCCGAAAAACCTCGTGAATCAATGCATCCTTTGAGCCAAAGTGGTAATTGACCGCGGCTAGATTGACTCCTGCCTTGCCGGTGATCAGGCGAAGCGATGCGGATTCAAAGCCGCTATCGACAAACAAGGCTTCAGCGGCATCAAGGATGCGGAGGCGTGTATCAGCTTCAGACATGGAAGTAAACGGTCGTTTCAAACAAGTGTTTGAATATTTGACCAGCCCTGCGCCATGCTGTCAACCACTTTTCACGTGTTTCCTGTGTCAGGTTTTACGGGAGTCACGCAGAGTGTCAAACTGCCTTCCTGGGATAGGGCGCGGATGCTCATGAGATCAGGACTGCCGCAACCGGTGTTTCCGGGTTCCTGCACAAACCCTTGTCGACGAAAATGATCGAGGCGTTGGCATCGGTTTGCTCGGCTGGTATGGCACGAAGGCCTGGCTGAAGCAATAAGTCTAAACGGCTGCAGTAACACTTGATAAAATACGCCAAGTTCTGCAGGGAGTGATTCCCAGGCAGTTTTTGATCGTTTCAGTTAGCCAGGAAATTCATCCGGGACAGGACAAATGAGCGCCAGGATATTAGTCGTTGACGACGAAGACATCGTCATTCAGTGTTGCCTTCGCATACTCAAGGAAGGCAACTATCAGGTCGAGTATGTTAAAAGTGGCTTGGAAGCAGTGAAAAAAGTCGAGACATCCCATTTTGACCTGATCATTCTGGACTTCATGATGCCCAAGATGGATGGGATGGAAGTCCTTAAGCGAGTGAGGGAAACGCAGCCCGGAATAAAAGTCATCATGGTTACCGGCCTCGATCAGACGCAAACCGCGCAACGTGCAAAAGACCTCGGGGCGTTTGCCTATCTACCCAAGCCTTTTGATCCAGACGATCTCAAGCAGATGGTGGAACGCGCCATGGTTGAGCCTCAAGCGCACTGATCATTTGACAAAGCTGGCAAATAGCTGCGGGTCGAAGCCGGCCAGCAACTGCGTGCCCGTGTCGACTAAAGGGCGCTTGATCAGGCTGGGATACTCCAGCATCAGCGCCACTGCCTGATTTTGAGTGGTAAGGCTCTGCTGCGCCGGAGTCAATTTGCGCCATGTAGTGCCGCGCGTGTTCAGTAAGGATTTCCAGCCCAGGTTTTGACACCAGCGCAGCAGCAGTGCTCTTTCTATGCCCAGCTTCTTGTAATCGTGGAAGTCGAACTCAACGCCATGTGCTGCACACCAGTCAAAAGTTTTCTTCATCGTGGTGCAATTCTTGATGCCATAGACGGTCACCATGGTTTCAGCTCCATAAAGGTTTAACGGTCCATTTCAGGTTGAGAACTCTGATCTATATTGTGGAGATTCTGCGGCGCATGATCGTTGCCCAGATGAGGCCGCCTACGCCAAGACTCCCATAGGCCATACCCCATGCCCAGCGGTTGGTGTGCCCGCCGCTGATGTCGAGTATTGCGCCAAAGACCAGCGGCGCCAAAAAGCCGGAGCCAAATCCCAGCAAGGAATACAGAGCCATCACCGCGCCGCGCTGCGCAAGAGGCGTGGCTGCAACCAATCCTGCCGTGAGCGTTGCCGAATCCGCCAACACGCCGGTGTAATGCAAAGCCAACATGCAGAGCATCAACCACCATGGCCAAGCCGCCGAAAAACCGGCTACCCAGCACAGCGCGCCTGAGATCAGCATAATCGCGCATATCCATCGATAACGACCGATACGCTCAGCAACTTCGTTGCCAAGGATGCTCGCGGGTAATCCAAGCAGATTGATCAATGCCGCAGCCTCTGTCGGCGAAATTTTGGCTTGCTGGGATTCGGAGACAAAATAGGCAAAGGTGATGAAGGCGACCATCCAGGAGCGCAATCCGAATAATTCCCAGCAATGCGCTGCATACCCGAAAATGAACGGACGAATTTCCTTCTGAGCCAGGACTGGGGCAAAACGAGGCCACCAGGGTGCGTGTCGGCTGTATTGGGTTTGCCGGGAAGGTAGACCAAACAGCAGGATCAGGCCGGCCAGCACGGGACCCAGCGAGAGCACAGCAATGGAAATTTGCCAGGATACGTGATTGCCGAGCCAACCGGCAGCAAGCAGAGAGAGACTTGTGCCGATACCAAAAGTTGCCGTATAGAAAGCGATATAGCGCGCTTGTCGAACGTCGTTGGTGCGGTCTGTGAGCGCCTTGAGACCCGGCATGTAGGTTCCTGCCAGCCCCGCGCCCGTCAGAGCCTGAAATAATGCGGCAGAAATCAGTCCATCCGCAAACAAGGCAAATCCGGCCGTTCCGAACGCAGCCAGAGCACAGGAGAATACGAATACATTGCGGGCATCGAGCCGGTCAGTGATGCCTGACAGGAAAGGCACAGCCAGCATGTAGCCAAAAAAAAATGAACCGCCGACGAATCCTGCCTGTGTATCGTTGAACTGCCAAACCTCGCGCAATACGGGCAGAAAGGCTGGGTAGGCGGCAAAGCCGGTCATGCTCAGCGTTTCCGCCAGGCACAGCAGGAAGACGATGCGGCTTGCAGTCAAGATACCGGATCAGGCTTCGTCAGGAGCGCGGGCGTTGATGCTCAGCGCGTGGATCTCGGATTTCATCAAGGTACCAAGTGCGGTATAGACCAAGCGATGCCGCTGCATCGTGTTGAGACCCGCGAAACGCCGGGAAACGATGGTCAGGCGATAGTGGCCGCCGCCATCCTTTGCGCCTGCATGGCCTGCGTGCAGAGCGCTGTCATCAGCAATCTCGACTTGCTCTGGCCCCAGGCTGGCTAGACTCTGACGGATTTTTTCAATGGCATTCATTGCGGAAATACCTGCCGGAACGGGCGCACCCAAGTACTGGCAAAAACACCGGTGGCGACATAAGGGTCGGCTTCAAGCCAGCCTTGTGCTGTCTCGAGAGAATCAAATTCGGCAACGATCACGCTGCCAGTGAATCCTGCCGGACCGGGATCCGGTGCATCGATTGCTGGCAACGGCCCCGCGAGCAATAGTCTTCCTTCGGTTTGCAGCAGTTGCAGGCGTTCAAGGTGCGCCGGGCGCGCAGCGAGGCGTTGCTGCAGGCTGTCATGTTTATCTTCGCCGAACAAAACATACAGCATGGCTATTTTTCCTCGATGTATTTCGCCAGGAAGATACTTTGCACGACGATGAAGATGAGCATCAAGCCCATGCTGCCGAAGAGCTTGAAATTGACCCATACGGCTGTTGAAAAATCGAAAGCGAAGGCAACCAGGAGGTTCAGGACGCCCATCAGCGCGAAAAAAAACGTCCAGGCGAGGTTGAGCTTTTGCCAAAGAGGATCGGGCAACTGCACCTGTACTTCAAGCATGCCGCGGATCAGGTTTTTTTTCAGGATGGTGGCGGAGAACAGCAATACGCAGGCAAATACCCAGTACAGAACGGTAGGTTTCCATTTGATGAAGGTTTCGTCGTGGAATATCAGCGTCAGGCTGCCAAAGAAAGCCACCAGGACGAGGCTGATCCAGAGCATCTTGTCCACTTTGCCATGGCGGAGCCAGACCCAGCCGATCTGCATTGCGGTCGCCAGTATGACCACCAGTGTCGCGAGCAAAATCGGCGCCTGTTGAAGGCTGACGGTCGCATCCAGTCCGATGGCGCCAAGGATCGGAATGATTAGGTCAGCGGCAGCCTGGGGTCTGCCCTCCGCAATCTTGAAGGAGGCAAAAAACAGGATGACGGGGAAAAGGTCAAAGAGAAACTTCATCGGGAAATTATACAGGCTACTTTTTTTCCAGCTTGAGGGAAGCGGAATTGATGCAGTAACGCAGACCATCTGGACCCGGGCCATCAGGAAAAACGTGGCCAAGATGGGCATCACAGCTGCTGCAAAGTACTTCTGTGCGTCGCATGCCATGACTAAGGTCTACTGACTCAACGATATGTGACGTTTCTTGAGGTGCAGTGAAACTCGGCCAGCCGCAGCCGGAATCAAATTTCCGTGTCGAGTCAAACAGCGGCGTACCACAGCAGACGCAAACGAACACCCCGGGATCGTGACAGTCCCAGTACTTGCCGGTGAAGGCAGGCTCGGTGCCTTTCTCTCGTGTCACATGATATTGCTGTGGCGTGAGAAGGCTCTGCCATTCGCTAGCGGACTTGATAATCTTTTGACTCATAGATTCTCCAAGGCTGAAAGTATAATCGCTCGGGTGAGAATTTTCCTTGAGAGCAGAATTTGTAGCCTGCTGCATCTCTTTTCTGCTGCGGCAGAGGGAGATATGCAATGCGTGTGATCGTGCTGGGTGCCGGAGTCGTTGGGGTGACGACTGCGTGGTACCTGAGTGAAGCCGGCCATGCAGTCACCGTCATCGACCGGCAGCCAGCACCAGCTCAGGAAACCAGTTTTGCCAATGGCGGCCAGATTTCCGTCAGCCATGCCGAACCCTGGGCCAACCCATCTGCCCCATTGAAAGTACTGGAATGGCTCGGGCGGGAGGACGCACCCTTGCTTTGGCGCTGGCGTGCCGACTTGCGGCAATGGCTTTGGGGATTGCGCTTTCTGCGTGAGTGCATGCCGGGCAGGACCCGCACCAACATTGCTGCCATCTTGCGCCTTGCATTGTATAGCCGCGCCAGCCTGCGGGCATTGCGCCAGTCCACCGGGATTAACTACGATCATCTCGAACGCGGCATTCTGCATCTTTATTTTGACGGGCAAGAATTTGCGCATGCTGCCAGACAGGCAGAGCTGATGCGGGAATTCGGTTGCGAGCGCATCATCAAAAACGCCGAGGAGTGTCACCTTCTTGAACCAGCCCTGATCCATGGCAAGCTCAAGCTGATTGGAGGCACTTATACATCCGAAGATGAATCGGGTGATGCCTGTCAATTCACGCAGAAGCTCGCTGATCTTTGCGCCTTGCGCGGCGTTGAGTTTCGCTTCAATCAGCCGATCGACAGATTGCTGCAGGAAGGTGGTTGCATCGTTGGGGTGCGCCTGCATGACGGAAATATCCTGACTGGAGACGCCTACATCGTTGCCTTGGGAAGTTATTCATCAATATTATTGCACCCGCTGGGAATCAGGCTGGCATTGCAGCCAGGCAAAGGTTATTCAGCCACTTTGCCACTCGATGAAAAGAGCGTTGCACCTACAGTGAGCCTGATTGACGACCAGCACAAGCTGGTGTTTTCGCGACTCGGCCAGCGTTTGCGCATCGCCGGAACAGCGGAGTTTGCGGGCTACGATACCTCGCTCAATGACGTGCGCTGTCAGGCCCTGCTGGATCGGGCACTACAGTTATTCCCGCAAGTGGGAAATGCCGAGCAGGTTGAGTTCTGGACTGGATTGCGTCCCGTGACACCCGGCAATGTGCCTCTTGTCGGCGCAACGCGTTATGGCAACCTTTATTTGAATACCGGGCACGGTACGCTGGGCTGGACCATGGCGTGCGGGTCGGGACGTGTGCTCGCCGATCTGGTATCCGGACGGCAACCGGAAATCAACGTGGTGGAGTACGCTCCGGGCTAAGCCGGTCAGTGCAGGTGTCGTGGCGCCGCCTCGGCCTGTTCTTCTGGCAGTTCCGCATGCACCGCCTCACCTTCCGGGTTCGGATAGAGTGGGGAGCCACAATCGTCGCAATATTCGACAGTCAGGCGATGGTCCATAACAGCAATTTCGCCGACGCTGATCTCACGCAGGACACCTTCAATTTGGGCAGCCATGTCGCTGACGTCATCCTCGGCATCAAGCAATGGCCACACCACACCATGCACAACCTGATTTGAATCCTTGAGTGTGAAGCCGATCCGATATTCTTCCAGGCGTTGATCGTAGAAAGGTGCAACCACTGCACGGATACCGCTGGCCGTGACGTTGAGCGTGGTACATAGAAATGCTACCGATGCACGCAGGGAATAGGGCCGCGAGAGTCTGTCGGCGTCGCGGCAACCCGCGTGATAGGCTTGCGGCAGCAAGAGTTCCGCAGCACAGCCGGGAAACAAGGGGCGTAGCGCTTCTCCACCCTGATTGCGCCATTGCTTGAGAACTTCGCTGCGCTCACCGCCTTCTTCCTGCCAGCGAAACAATGCCGCACCGCGAGGCACGGCGGCAACACCCAAAAGATAGCGCGCGTCGGAGAGGAAATTCACCGTTTCAGGCATTTGTCCCGGGTCAAGATGCAAGTCGCGGCTATGCAATGCCGCCTTGGTGAGTCGCTCGGCAATTGAGGCTGTGTCGCAGTAGCTTTGCGGGAGTTGGTCGGGACTGAAAAGGAAATCCGCCAAACCGATGCGTGTCGAGGCCCCGAAAACATGGGCCTGCAGATGAACCCGTGCATTTGCCAACTGAGTGCCTGGAATGCTGCCGGCCGGAATGGTGAAGCGTGACCAGACCAGTATCGGTGCCACAAACAGCAGCAGATCGAGTTCCTTGCCCGCTCTGGGATCGCCGCTTTCGATGGAGAGGGCGGGGAAATTGCGGCTTTCGCAACGCGCTTCGATCAGATCCGCCAATGCGTCGTAAGCGCGCTCCTGTCCTCCATAAAGCTGGTCCAGCGCGGCATTCAGGGTCGCCTCATCACCCTCTTCAAGCAGTCGATCAATGAGCGCACCCAATCGCACTGCCCAGAAATCATCTTCGATACGGCTTCCCGACAGGCTCAATTCCGTGGCAAGACGAAGCAACAGCTCAGCGTCTGGCGACTGTTTGACTCGACGTGGGATGCGCGGGCGTTTCATGACGATTTGGGAGAACTCTCAGTAGGCTATTTTACCAGTTGCCACCGGTGCGAATATTAATTCCACATTCAAGCTACCCGGAAATGTTGCCCAAGCGATGCCGCAGCTTGTAATAAGCACGTGATTGGCGGTTTACTTGGCCCAACTCCTGTTGCAATATATGAGTTCCCGATAATTTTCCGCGTTGAAGAAGGTGATGAACAGATGAGTACCAGTATCGCCGACCTGCTTGATGGGTTGCATCTTTTTGGGGATTTCGCCTACCCTGAACTAGACGTCGTGGGCCGCTTCATGATGCCCCAGTCAGCCAAGAAGGGAGAGGTGATCTTCAATGAGGGCGACCCAGGAAGCTTTATGCTCATCCTGATCAAGGGTAGCATTTCAATACTGAAGGGCGGGGAACATGGGCAACAATTGCTTTCCTGCGAGGGACGAGGCCGTATCGTCGGCGAGATGGCCTTGCTGGATCGCGAAAGGCGCTCTGCCACGTGTGTCGTCGAGAACGATTGCGAGTATCTATCATTCAACCAGGAGGGGTTGAGACGGCTGGCAGCGGAGTACCCATCGTTAGCCTATCGCTTCATGTTCTGTCTGGCACAAATTCTGTCCCGGCGTTTGCGCAGAACCTCGGGAATGATGGCTGATTTCCTTGGTGATACCGCGCATGAATCCGATTCATGAGTCGAGGCGTCTGGAGCGCACTTGCTGCCTATACGATTTGGGGATTCATTCCGATATACCTGAAGTGGCTTAATCAGGTGCCGGCGCTGGAGATCGTCGGTCATCGCATCATCTGGTCTTGCCTGATGCTCTGCGCTTATCTACTGGCAACCCGATCCTGGCGCAATTTTCTGATGCAAATTCCGGATTTTCGGGTTGCAGGGGCATACCTTGTCGCTGCATTACTGCTCAGTAGCAATTGGTTGGTTTATGTCTGGGCCGTCAATGCGAACTTCATTGTTGATGCGAGCCTGGGATATTTCATCAATCCGCTGATCAGTGTGCTGTTCGGCGTGTTATTGCTGAAGGAAAAACTGCGCTACTGGCAATGGCTGGCAGTGGGTCTTGCAACGGCCGGGGTGATTTACCTCACCTGGGCGCATGGCTCATTGCCCTGGATTGCCCTGATGCTGGCTTTCAGCTTTGCCCTCTACGGACTGATCAAGAAGACTTCTCCTTTGGGGGCTTTGCCCGGTCTGACGCTGGAAACGAGTATTTTGTTCTTGCCCGGCATGGCTTACTTGATTTTCGCAGAGCTTCATTCAAATGGCGCCTTTCTTCATCTCGGTGCGGTGATCGATATGCTGCTGATCGGCTGCGGCTTGGTGACTGCCGTGCCACTTCTGTTGTTTGCATCAGCGGCGCAGCGCATTCCTCTGGCGCTGTTGGGTCTGCTGCAATACATCGGGCCGACTTTGCAGTTTCTGATTGGTGTGCTGATTTATGATGAAGCATTCACCTCTGACAAATTCATCGGATTCGGCCTGGTCTGGGTTGCTCTGTTGATTTTTGCTTTGGAGGGTTTTATGCATCGTCCCGCCAGTGCAGCGCAGGCGCCGCAGGTCATCGAGGTCTGATGGGGCTTGAAGCAGGCCGAATCGACCTCATGTAGACGTCATTCGCCACACGGAGATTTTCGATGAATGTCCTGTTCAACAACCCTTTGCTGTACCTGATCGATTATCCCGGTCACGATGCCCTGGAAATACTTGATAAGCGCAACGGTCGGATGGGGCTGGTTCGCGGGGCCACTGCCGAACGCATGCGCGCCGAATTTGGCAGCTTCCTCAGCAAAGCCCACGATCAGGAGGAATTTGAGGACTTCATCGATGCCTATGAAGAGATTCTGGATCACCAGGCGACGCTGCATTGACATTGATCAAATGATGACAGGCGCAAGCCATCAAAAATCCTCATGCCTGGTTTCGAACTTGCCAGCCTAGCCGTCCTTGGGGGGCTGTGCTGGCTCTGGTTCGACAGTCTTAAGGCGAGGGATGCGGCTGTAGACGCCGCGCGCAGGGCTTGCGCTACAGAAGGCTTGCTGTTGCTTGACGATACGGTTGCAATAGCCGGGTTGAAGCCAGAGCGTGATGCCGAGGGGCAACTGAAACTCAGAAGAGTCTACGAGTTCGAATATAGCGATACCGGCAACAATCGACGCAAAGGCAGCGTAGTGATTCGGGGCTCGCGTATTCTGATTATCAACATCGGACTCCGCCTAGTGCCGGAGGAAAGAACCCTGCACTAGGCGTTTTCCATTCATCCAAATTACGGCTTCTTGGCAGGCTCGGCGGGCTTGGCTTCAGCCGGTTTGGCTTCGGTAGGTTTGGCTTCAGTTGCGGGGGCCGTTGCGGGTACCTTGGCGGCAACGATTTCGATCTTGGCCTTGGCTTTCATGTCATCGAAAAGCTTGCGCAAGCTCTGTTGCTGGACTTGCTGCAGCAGCATGGGCTTCACTTGTTCCAGCGGCGGTACCTGCTTGGGACGAGTATCTTCCAGCAGTATCACGTGAAAGCCAAATTGCGACTTGACCGGCTCTTCCGTGAATTTGCCTTTTTCGAGTTTGGCGACGGCAGTTCCAAATTCGGGCACCATTCCGCGCGGATCAAACCAGCCAAGATCACCGCCATTGCCTTTGGAGCCGGGGTCCTTGGATTGCGCCTTGGCCAGGGCATCGAAAGCTTTCGGGTTCTTCTTGAGCTTGGCGATGATTTCCTTGGCATCGACTTCCTTGTCGACCAGGATATGGCGGGCCTTGTATTCGTTGGCGGACATCTGGCCCTTGATCTTTTCGTATTCGGCCTTGAGGGTTTCGTCACTCACGGGAGCGTTCTTCAGGAAGTCCTGAACAAATGCATTGGCGAGAATCGACTGTTTGGTCAATTCGATCTGGTCCTGAGCTTCGGGGGATTTGTCCAAACCCTTCTTGAGCGCCTCTTGTGCGATGAGATACTGCATGGACAAATGCTCAATGATCGCCTTGCGACCATCGGCAGTATCAGGTTGTCCCTGGGCAGCACGCTGGCGCGACAGCATATCGACGCTCAACTCGCTGATGGCATGGCCGTCGACGGTTGCAGCGACCGGGGACTTGGCAGTGCCCGTGCCCGCACTCGTGCTTCCGGACTGTTCAGTGAAATTGCATGCGCTCAAAGCGAGTAATGAAGCTGAGCACAAGAGCAGCAAGCGAGAATTGGATAGCATGGATAATTTCCTTTGAGATGCCAAACCATTGGACAGAAAATCCAATAAACAAAAAGCCGCACCGGGCGGCTTCACCTAGATTCCATTTGGTCGGGACGGAGTGATTCGAACACTCGACCCCTTGCACCCCATACGGGGAATCGAATCCCGACACTGAGTTGATTATATTCGATTTACGCTCGTTCCTTCTGACAAATTATCGTGATTTCGTGGTGCCTTGAAAGCCAATGCTGGCGCGGGTCTCGAAATAATTTGTCAGAAGAAAAGGCGCTCAAAACAGATCTCCGAGCGCCGTCGTATCCCAGTTGGTGATGACCAACTCCCGGCTCGCTTCGCGGCCGGTTCGATCTACGCCCACCGCGTAAGTGATCTCCAGGTCATGCATCACCAGCCCGGCGAAGGCCTCGCGGATCTCCGGCCGATCGTTGATGCTGACCATCATCTTGCCTTTGCAGGTCCGCATGGCACTGGCTAGGACCTGGTATTCCTCAAACGGGAAGGGCACGCCATAGCCCTCGGTCTGCCAGTAGGGCGGATCGGCATAGAAGAAAGTGTGCGGACGATCGTAGCGCGCTAGGCATTCGGCCCAGGGGAGATTCTCGACCGTGGTGCCGTTGGCCAGACGCAAGTGCGCGGCCGACAGCGTCTCCTCGATGCGCAACAAGTTGATCGCCGGCGCCGTGGTGGCTGTGCCGAAACTCTGGCTTTCTACCCGACCGCTGAAGGCGTGCTGCTGGAGGTAGTAAAAGCGCGCGGCGCGCTGAATATCGGTCAGGGTGACCGGCTTGGTGTCCTGCAGCCACTTGAACACCTGGCGGCTGCTGAGCGCCCATTTGAACTGACGCATGAACTCTTCGAGGTGGTGCTGTACCACCCCGTAAAGGTTGGTCAGCTCGCCATTGACGTCGTTGATGATCTCGACGGGCGCCGGGACCGGCCGCAGGAAATAGAGCGCAGCGCCGCCGCAGAACAGCTCGACGTAGCACTCATGAGGAGGGAAGAGAGGGATCAGGCGATCGGCAAGACGACGCTTACCGCCGATCCAGGGGATGATGGGTGCAGACGCATGCATGGGAGCCCTTTCTCAAATTCTGGTAGGCTTCGCCCGCCACGCGCGTGGTGGGTAAGCCTTGGCCAAGGCTCACAGATGCTGTCTGTGGGTTACGGCGGCCGGTGGGGTGCTCTAACACCCTGCTGGTCGCTTACTTCTTGTCTTCTTCGGTCGTCGCCTTCTGGCGATCAGCCCAGTCTTGCAGAAATAACAACATCCGCGTGGTTACGGCGGCATCAGACTTGAGGCCGGCGCAGGCGTCTTCGCCGGCCGCAGATGGGCCGGCACCAGGTCGAGGGTCGGTGGCTCCTGCATCAGGCTCGCCGGCGGTGAGGGAAAGGGCGGACAGCTTGAGGCTACCAAGATCGGGTTGCTTGAGCAGGCGGCCAGGACCATACAGGCCGCGCAGAGTAGGATCGCCTTGAACATATTGAGCCTCCGTTTGTTGTGTGACAGATTTCTGGATGCGTACCGTTGCCTTGGTGCGTGCGCCCTGGGCAGCACCCAGAGCCGCAACCTGGCTGGCGAAATTGGCATGGCGATCCGCTTCGTGCTGCAAGCCGCTGACATAGCCGTATCCCCAGACCGCAACAGCCAGGGCAGCGATGACCAGCCAGCGGCCGAGCTTTCCGGCGAAAAATTCAAGTAGTCCGGTCATGTCATTTTCCTGTTTAACAATTGGTTTCGTGATGATTGCAGCCTTCCCGCTGGCACCAACTATCTTCAATGTCATGAAATCCAAGCCGGCACAGCAGTTTCCCTATAAGTTTGACCATGTCATTCTCCAAAAAAGGCGGGACGCCCGGCATCCCAGCACCGTTGCCATGACAGGCAGCGCCCGCGATCATGTCAGCACGCGCTGGGCGCGCTTGTAGTAGGCCAGGCGGTCTTCCCATCCATTGGTGCCGCCGTTGATGCGTTTGGTGATGCGCAGGAAGTCGCCGGCATCGGCCAGCTCATTCAACCCGTGCTTTTGCCAGAACCATCCCGCAGATCGACACGCGTTTTCGGGTATTTCCAGCAGTTCAGGATGGCCGAGAAGATCCAGATCCAGTGAGATACCGCAATCGCGGTAGTTGTTTCTACCAGTAATCTGGATAAGGCCTCGTCCCTTGTAAAGCTCACCGTCGCCGTCGTCTTCAGGGGTGTTGCCAAGGGCAACGGCCTTTGATCCGGTGTCATAGGCCTCACCAGATGCAAGTTCGCGGACATAGTAAAACCCTCCCGATTCATGGGCGATCTGTGCGATGAACGCCGTGACGCGCCCCAGATTCTCGCTGATGCCATACTCGTCCATCGCCGCATTCAGCGGCTCGATGAACATGTCCAGGCGCTTTTCTGATACCTGCGGGCAAACTTTTTTGAGATCGGCCAGGGGGATCATGCGTCACATTCCCTGTCCGGCTCGTAACAACGGGACTTCCTGGCATCGGTCAGCAGTACGGCCGCGATCCCGGCATGTAAGAGAGCACCCTGCCACGATGCTGCTACAACTTCAAACAACGCTGCGAGCGCGCCGATGGAAAGCGCGATGTAGGCAAGACGCAAAGACAAGCGTGTCGTCATGTGCGTCATGATGTTGAGGCGAAAGATGGTGATACTCAAAACCACCAACAACGCGATACCGTTGGCGGCAAGGATCAGGTCGTTCATTCGCCATCCTTTCCGCGCCGGATCATCCCCAATGGATCGCGCTTGAAGATTTCCGCGATGCGGATCAGGCCGGGCACGATGTGCATCGAGCCGAGGCCGAGGAAGAAGGCGATGCCGTTCTGCAGCTCCTCGGCCAGGGACAGGTAATGCGCCACCACCGGTGTGCCGTAGCTGGCCACCAGCGCGCCCGTCAGCACGGCCAGCATTGCCTGGCCACGCGTCAATGGCTTAATCGCCTGAAGGCTGACCACGGCGCCGGCAAACCCGGCAATGGCCGTCGCTGCCTTTATTCCGAAAAGCGTCGAATCGGGCATTCTTGTTCCCTTCTCGCCTATGCTGGCGGGATGCGACTACGTTATCAATTTCCACCATCCGGTGGGGCTGCAGACAAAGGTGCATCTGTCCGGTGCCAGCCAAAGCTTCCAACCCAAGTTGATCTTGGTGCAGTGCTTATCCGTCCAGTGGTGCGTGATGTAGAGTTGCCATGTGCCATCCGCAGCAATGGCAAAGAACCAACCGCTGCTTTTCAGATCGCCGCTCAATGGGCGTGAGCCATATAGGGCGATGTCCGTAACAGTGGCGCCGATCCATTTGTCCCAGCCATAGGCCGGATTCCGCCGCATCCATGCGATGCGATTTGCCAGCTGCTCTGCACCGGTACGCACACCAGGAAAGGGTGCGTGTTGGGAAATGAAGGGCGGATCGCCATCAGCCCCGAAGTCCCACGTCGCCGCCCAGCGCAGCCACCAGGGATAGGCGCCCGCATCGTCGGCGAACCTGGCCCACAGCGGGGCGCCGAGTGTGGAAGCGACATTGACGATCATGCTGGGCAGTAGAAGCAGAATCCACCACAGCACGGCGAAGGGGAAGAGAATCCACCTCACGGCTGAATCTCCCGCAGCACCGCGCCACTGGAAAGCAAGTAATTCACGACATCAGAAGGCGTTGCCCGGCATTCCAGTTTATGAATCGCACGCACGTATTCAGCGCACTGCCAGCGCTTGTCTGTCGCGTCGTTCTTGTCGAAATAGGCCGCGACACATTCGGCATAGCTATATTGCTGGCCTGCTTTCGACAACGCGAATTCGAGCTGTTCGTCAGACAAATCGCGCCAGGGGAGATGGAAGAATGGCGTTTCGAGCGACAGCGGAAAGATGCGGACACCCGAGCCGACAGCTTCGAGGATGAACACCCGACCTGCCACCGACCAAGCCACGCCAACATGGGTGTATTCGGACTGCGTGAATAGCCGCACCAGCCATACCTTGAAGTCATACCAGGAGCGGATGCCGCGCCGCGTCCAGGCCAGCACGTCGCCGGTACGAATCGTGTCGCGTGCCTGAGCGTAGATCACAGCGCCGCCGCCTGAATGAATAACGCATCCAACTGAGCATTTGATAGACCAAGAGCTGAAGCCATCGACACGACAAACGTCTTATTTCTTTGCACTTCACTTGAAAACTCCCACTCAAGTCGTGCCGATTCGCCAGCCGCACCTGGCATGGATGCGATTGCCGAATTAACAGTGTCCAGCAAGCCGGCACCTAAAAGAGCGAGCCGGGCCTGTCGCATGGTGACAGACTCTGGGACGGGATTACTGATCTGCGCTGCGCGAACCGGATCAATATCAATCATCGGCTCCGGGGTGGTATCTGTCCACGCATTACGAAACGTTCGATCCACCGGAATTGCATCATCCGGCATTTCCCGGTGACTGACGTATTCGCCGGGATTCGCGTCTGACCATTTGGCGATGCACTCTGCCGGGTCAGCATCGCCAACCAGCGTCATGATTGACACGCCGCCCGAAGTTTTCTTGATTACGATTTTCATTATTGATCCCCAAAACAAGCAGCAAACCATGCGGTGCCCGGATCTTCATATCCGACCCCGTCCTTATAACTGGTGAGTTGAAATGTTCCCGCCGCTTGCGCTTCTACAGTGAGCCTGTGGAGTGTCCCAGCGCCGAATGTCATTGCCGCAATGGCGTAATTTGCGCTGCTGAAATCTGTGGCGATAGTTATAGTCACCTTGCCGACAGCATCATCCACGACCGACGTCACATTCCATGACGCACTGGCCGCGCCATTCTTATCGCATTTCACCCACACCTTGCATTGGCCGGGATGCCAATTGACCGAAAGCGGCGTGACCATCACCGTGTTACTGGTGGCGGCTTCCATCTGCGCTTGAGATGCAGCGGTAATCGATCCCGCATCGCCCGTGCGGACAAAAAACAACATCAGCGCATCGCCGTTGCCGAATGGCGATGCCGCACTGGAGGCAACATTTGCCACAGTGATATTCCTGTAACCCGATGGCGATGCGAGTGCCGTCACATTAAACGCCAGCCACTTTGTGCCGTCTCCGACTTTGACTAGTTTTATTTGTCCCTTGATTGAACTGGAAGAATCAGCAAACGTATCAATGACACCGGTCCAAGTTGCCCCATCGGAGCCGAGCAGATCCGCACGGATCGTCGTTGCGGTGTTTTGCGTGGCGTTGTCCAATCGCAATGTGCCGGCACCGGGATCGCTGTCGGTCGTCGTCGTGCTGAACGTGTAGGGGATAGCAAACGCGCCGCCGGCCGCGACAGAGTTCATCGAAGCCGCCAGGGCGTTTGCCTCGGCTTGAAAGGTCGCCAGGGCCAACACCCATACCGCCGCTTTCGTTGAAAACGTCGTCGGTGTATCGGTTGCAGGATCAGGATTCGGTGGCAGTGTGGTAATGGTCATATGAGTCCCTTTATTTCGATGTGTGCGAGTTTGCCGGAGAGGGAAAGCGGCACTTCCCAGTTGCCGAGAAAGCCGTAAATGCTGGTCATGGCGTAAGTAGTCGAGCCGACAAAGACCACCGGCGTCGCGCGATAGGCTTCGAGCAGGCGCGTGACTTCGGACTCGAAGCCGGGTGTGATCTGCACGTCGATGTTCATCCGTTTGGAATACGCGCGCTGGTTCAACGTCACGTTGCCATCACTGTCCTCCACAGCGACCGAGTAATCGTTGATGGTCCGGGTCAGGTCGATGTCGGTCGTACCAAGCACGCGGCTCTTGCCGGGAATCAGGCAGCCGCATTTCGCCGTGTCGCCGGTGTTGTCGATGGTGATGGTCAGCGCATAGTTCAGCGGCGGAATGCCGGTGATCGTAATGTCGCCAGCGCGCAGCACATCCTCGTAAAACCAGTCATACCAGCTCAGCACCGGGTGGCTGGCCAGGCTTTCGGTCACCGTCCAGCCGGACGTGGCCTGCGTTACGGTGATGCTGGCGCCGGCAACGTTGAGCGCCGACAGGGTGTTGATGATCTGTCCCGGCGTGATGACCACCGCGATGGTGTCGGCATTTTCGGTCTGCGAGTTGTAGGCCTCGTCGAACATCTTCCGGCGATTCGTGGCGCCCAGCGACAGCCACTTGGTGGTATCGGTCAGTGCATTGCCGACGTTGCCGGCGATCTGGGACTCATAAAGTAGGTGCACGTTCGTCGAAATGCTCGACACGATGTCGCCCAGCGCATAGGTGGTGCCGCCGGCATAGGCGGCATAGACGGTGCACAGGTATTGCCACCAGGTGGGGGATGACGCCTGCGTGTGCCCGACGTTGCCGGTCTGCAGCGACTTGTAAATCAGTTGGGCAGTGCCTGTCGTCGTGCCGCGAATATCCCCGGCGGCATAGGTCGTGCCGCCGGCGTATTCGGTCGTGGGCGCTTCATAGACATTACTGCTGGTGAGCAGCGCATCCGTGATCGCGAGCGGTCGGACCAGCAGGAAATCGGCGCTCACAACGCAGTCCTCGCCGGCGGCATGCCGGACCCTTCCCACTTCTCGAACAGATCGCGCAGGTAGCGGTTATCGCGCTTGGTTTCGGCCAGTTCCTTACGGATCTCGCCCATTTCCTTGGTCATCTGGTCGGAGCTGCTGGCCTGGGCTTGCGTCTGCACGCGTTCGCCCTTGTGCAATTGCGCGCGGTAGCCGTCATAGGGCACATAGTCGAGGCCGGTCGCATGCGACGGCAGGGCGACAAGCTGATCCTGCGCCATGGCCGCCATGCCACTGGTGTATTGAATCGCGCTGGCCAGGGCGCGCATCGCCGCCGCTTCATCGCGCCGGTACGCCAGGAGGGTCGGGCTGGCGGCTTTGGAGGCCGTCAGAAAATCAGTGATAGCGCTTTGCAGACCACCATTCAGCGCGTCGGCATTGCCGATGCCGGCAGCGGTATTCGCTGCCTGGAATGCAGCCCTGGCCTGAACATATTTATCCGCCGCGCTGAGCGTCGACAGGTTGCCCAGGCCGAGCGCATTACGGAATTTCTCCAGCGAGGCTGTGAATCCGTCCATCGTGTTGATGGTGGATTGCAGATTGGTAATCAGATCCTGTCTGGCCTTGGTTTCGTCTGCCAATTTTTTATTGAAAGCCTCCGCACGCGCGATATTTTCCTGGATACGCTCAGCGTTCGCTGCTGATTGGGCAGTGACAGTCTGTATCTGGTCAAAGATGTCGCGATTGCTCGCGGATATTGAATTGCGCTGCTTCTGCAATAGCTGCGCCGAAGTCATGGTGAGATTGTCGAGTTGATCCTGCAGTGATCGACGTTCATTGGCTATTGCCGCCTGCTGAGCCGCCAAGGTTTTTGCAGATTCGGCCGCCGCGTCAGTCGACACTTTCAAATCTTGCGCGGTAAACACCAGCCGCATGATGTCCTGGGTGGCGGTGTCGGTGGTCGAGGCCAGGGCCGCAGCGCGGTCAAGCTGCGTCTGCGTGGTCTTGCCAGTGAGGATGTCGAGCTGATTCTGCCAGGACAGCTTGGTCTTCAGGATCTCAACCGCCGCCGCGTCGGTCTTGTTTTCCTCGATCTTGAGCTGGATGTTGTCGAACAGCGCCAGGTTCGATGCATCGATCTTCTCGCGCTGCAAGGCCAGCAACTGGGCATTGGTCAGCGTCAGTTGGTTCCACTGGTCCTGTAGCGAGACGCGCTCCTGTTCGATGCTGGCCAGCGATCGTGATGCGACAGCCACCGTGTCGATCGCCGTGGCCACCTCGGTGACCGCTTCGGTCGCCGGCGGCACGTATTGCTGAATGAAGTCGAACGAGCCTTTCAGGCCGATCATGGTGCCGAGGGTCTTTTGTCCGGCCTCGGTGGTCAGGTCCAGGCCTTGCAGCATGGCCTTGTAGCCGGCAAGGGTGTTGGGTATGCCGGCATCGGCCAGTTCCTTCTGCGCCAGCGCCAGCTTTTCGGTGTCAGACATCAAGGAAAACAGCGTCTGCTTGCGCGCGGCTTCGGCGGTCTGGATGGCCGCCATCGCGGTATTCAGATCGGTGAAGACTTTCGTCAGTTGCTCCGCCGTCAGCGATACCGGGTTGAGACCGGCGACCATCTGTGCCGCCCACGGCGCCAGATCGGCGGCCTGCAGTGCGGCCAAGAGCATGCGCTGCATTTCGACGCCCAGCTCGGTCGAGCCGCCGCCACGGGCGACGTTGGTGTTCACGCGGTCATACAGGGTCTGGCCAGATCCGGATTTCAACGAAGCAAAAGTGAAATCGGGTGCGGTACCGGCCGGGTCGGCACTCAGGCCAATGGCGATCTTCATCGCGCTATCGACCGAGCCACCCAGCTTGGTGATGGTGTCTTCCATGCCGCTCTTGAAGGTTTGCAGCAGGGTGGCAAACTGCGCATCGGTCTGGTGTTCCGTCTGCATTCCCCACAGACCGCCGCCGACTGATGCGGTTGATCCGGTCAGCGAAGCGCTGCCGCCCACTTTCGGGCCGCCGCCACTGCCCAGGATCGACGACAAGGCATAAAGGCCCGCCACGACCACACCGACCACCGGCACCACCTGCGCAACCGAAAGCAGCGTGGTACTGGTTATCCCGGCATCGGCCAGCACGCCGACCAGGGCGTTGCCGGCACCGCCCATCCAGGTGCCAACCTCACCAGCCATCGTGGCGAAACCGCTGCTGATGGCCGTTCCGAACATAGAACTGCCGGCAGCAGAGGCCGCAGCGCTCCCGGCGGCACCGCCGACTGCGCTTGAGCCAAAGGCCTGGGCTGCCACGCCAGTACCGCTGACGCCGGCGGCGATATTGATGATCCACTTCTTGATGGTCATTTCGTAGAGCAGGGCGTACAGGCCGTTTTTCAGCGTGTCCTTGAGTCGATCGAATGCGCTCTTGCCGGACTGGAAGATGCTGACGAAGGTCGATTTGGCGACATCATTGATCGATGTCCACATGCCGGCCTGTTCCTTCATCATGTCCAGCGTTTTTTGCTGTTCGTCGCGCTTGTTCATCGCGGCCGTAATTTCCTTGACCCGCGCCAAATACTCTTCTTCCGTGGCAATGATGCCGACGGTGTATTCGCGATCGAGCTTCTTGAGCGCGATGTACTTTTCACGTTCGCCGGAAGACATCAGCATGGTGGCCGTTTCCTCTTCCAGCTTGTCGATCAGGGCGCCATAACTCTTGATCGAGGCCTGCTGCGCCTCGGCAAAGGCCTTCATGGCGCCGGCTTCGGAAGCAGCCAGGGCCTTGTTCTCGTCGTCGATCGCCTTGATGTATTCCTTGCGGAGTTTGAGTTCAGTCTCTTTGGCCACGCCCCAGGCCACGGCGTCTTTCAGATCCTGCTGCGCCAGGGCGCCGAGCTTTTCCTTGACGGTGATCTCGATCTTTTCGGCCTCGGTCAGCGTGCGGCCGTACCTCTCTTCAAGCGTCATCTGCACGTTGTGTTCATTGACGCGATCGACCAGCGAGTTGTAGGTATTGATCAGCTCGTTCGCGGCATCGTCCTGCTGCTTGAGGAATTCGGCGGCGCGCTTAGCCGCCTCCTTCTGTGCCGCCGTCATCTCGCCGGTGGCGCCAACGACCTCGGTCTTTGTTTCCGTCGCGGTGGTACCGACGGTGAGCATCTTCTGTTCCCAGATATCGAAGGCCGCGCGAGCATCTTCAGCATCCTTCTTCATGGCCACGCCGATGACCTTGAATCCGGCCAAGTCGCCGCGCGCCAGGGCCGCCAGTTGCGCGGCCAACCCACCGGCCTCGGTACCCATCGCCTTAAGAACAAACGCGACGTTGCCGCCCAGAATAACGGCCGCACGGAAGGCTTCAGCCATGGGGTGAAATTCGCCTGTCAGACCAATAGATTTTCCCTGGGCTTCGAGCATGTCGTCGGCCAGGGCATTCATAAGCGGCAACAGCGGCGCCACTTGCCGCGTGAGAAACCCGCCGGTCTGCGTCAGTTCCGCCCACTTGTCATTGAACTCATCCGAGGCCTTGGTCATTTCCTCGGTAATCCCGGACAGCCGCTTGCCCTTCTCTATGGTCTCGCCGATCTTCTGGCTGCCTTCGGAGAGAGCCGGGGCCATTTCCTTCCATGACTTGCCAAAGACGGCATTGGACAGCGCATTGCGTTGCTGAATATCAGGAATCAAATTGAAGATGTCGGCAAGCTGCTTGAATGCCCCGGTATTGTCTTTGGCTGTCACCCCGAGCGCCTTGAACTTTTCCGGGTCCTTGCCGATCGCTACGGACATTTTCAGGATGCCGCCGGCCAAGCCATCCATGTCCGTCCCGGTTTGCTTCGCCAGCAGCCGCAGACCGGCCAGATCGCCGGCGAGTATCCCGGTCGACTTGTGCAAGTCATTGAGGTGATCGGCGGCGTCGATGGAGCCCTTGATGAGATTTACGAACGCGGCCGCAGACAAGCCAATGCCGAGCGCGCCCAGGGCCTTGGTCGCTAGATCGGCGGCGGCACCCATACGAGAAGTGCTTTGTTCCACCTGGCGCTGGGCATTGATCACGTCTTGCTGGAATTTCGTTAAACCAGCGACGAATTCAATGCCGACTTGTCCGACTTGCATCTCCGCTTCCCTTTACAACTTAGCCAGAGCGCGGGTTTCTTCGCGCATGCGTTGGCCGGCGATGATTGATGCCGCTTGACGTGCGTAATCGGCACCGTCCCATGGCGGGGGATGATTGCGATCGGTGGCCTTATGCGATTCCGTAAGATAGATGCCGCTCAACTGATGTACCGTGCGGGCTGTCCAGGCATCGAACTGGATGCCGGTGTTACGCTGGAAAGCCTCTATCTCTGTATGACTAACCGGGCCTTCGCCCATGCTTGTTGTCAGCGTCGGACCAATTTCGAAGAGATAGCCAACGACGAATGGCGCATCGCAGGGCGGCATCTCCAGTTCGTCGGTATCGGCCATCTTCAGTTCCTTCCGCAGCGCCTCGCGGCGTGTCATGGGTTTCTTCTTCGTCGGCTGATTGCTGCTGCTCGCTTCTTCCGGCACTGCGCTTAGCCAAGCGTAGTGCCGGACATACAGCCTCAGTTCGTCACTGAGGCCTTCGAGAAATTTGCCCAGTCACCCACATGCTTGGTGGCCTGGTCGGCGATGAAGCCGATGCGGATGTCGGAATAGACAGCGTTTGAGAGATCATCTCCGATGAGGCCGTCGTATTCCATGTTTTCCCAGGACGCCGTGATGGCGGACAAAAACTCGGCCTTCTCGGCGGCGATCTGCTCGGCGCTCTGCTCTGTTTTGCCCTTGCGCTTGAGCTTGTCCATCATGCGGTTCTGCTGCGCAGCCTGGGCTTTGGCGTACTGCTTCGAGCCAGGTCCGTAAAGATTGACGGCAATGGGTTTAGATTTATCAGGCTTCCCATCGGCGCCGGCAACATACATCAACTCGTCGTCAGCATCGCGAAGATGCAGGCGGCTGGTCGGTTCAACGGCAAATTTTTTGATATCCATGTTTCGTTTCCTTTTCGCGGAGTGAAGAAAATCGCCCGCGCCCAGCCCATGCGCCCCGCGAAGAGGCGACACAGGCCGGGCCGGTGCGGGTTATGGGCATGATTGCCCGATTAAGATGCGGCGACGATCACGGGCGCGCGGCAGATTTCCAGCGTGCAGTTGATCGTGCGGTTGTTGTCGCTGCTGCCGTCGTTGTACTCATACTTGGTCACCAATACATCGAGGTAATGAATCTCGCCATCGGCATAGGCGATCTTGACCGAGTAGCGACTGTTCGACTCGGATGCCGCCTTCACGATGACCTGGCCGGCATCGGAGGCAATGTTGCCGATGCGGACGGTCTTGACGCCATAGTCTTTGGCGCCTTTGGATTTCGAGACGACGTTGGTGTCGACCGGCGTGAACTTCGTCACGTTGGCGCTGACGCCGTGCGCGCCATGGTCTTCGACCTGGCCGACGGCTGTATAGGTAATGGTGGTGGCGGCATAGCCTGCCGCATCGTAGGTGGCGGGAAGGGAGGCACTGATCGATAGCGTCGTGCCGGCATTGGTTACTACAGTTGCATGTGCTGTCATTTCTTTCTCCAGCGCCTCGCGGCGTTAGGTTGAGGGGACTCGGAGGGCGCCTCCCGGCGTTGCCCCGAGGGTGGTGCTACGGGTTAAACATCTTCGGTCTTGCCTTGTTTCGCCCGCCGTGGCGGGCGCGTGCCTGGGGATTGGATAGGTGTGTCCACGCGCTCGATCTCGATACCCTTGCCGCGCAACTCGGCGATGATCTGCGCCAAGCCCTGTACCAAACCGAAGAATCCAGTATGTGCATGGACTTCCTCGTAGCGCTCCGGATCGAAGCCGAGCAAGATAATCTTGGCGGCGCCGGCCCTGGCCGCAATGCGGATCGCCGCCAGGGCGTTGTTGCGGATCTGAATGGTGTGGCCTTCGGCGATCTGCACCGTTTCGTACATCATGCCGGGATAGAGCGCGTCGATGTCGCATTCGATGCCGCAGATCCGCATGCCCTTGAAGTCGAGCTTGTCGGCTTCTTCGAAGAACGGGTGGTGCGGATCGAGCGCCACGAACATGTCCGCCCAGGGTGCGAACTTCACTGCACGATTCACGGCGATGGTCTTGTGTCCGCGCGCCGTATCGGCCAACTCGGCAGTCATGTCGGGTCCGGCGCCGAGAATGGCAACGGTTTTACCGGCCCACAGGTCGGCTGGAATGGTCCATGGAGTGGTCATGTCAAGGTTCCTTTTTTCTCTAGTCACGCCGGCGTGGTGGGCTGGTTTTCCGGGCAGGCATACTTGATTTCGTAGTGCAGCGGCATGACGCCGACGGGCTTTTCGAGATCGTAGGAAATGTGCGGATCATCCTTGCCGGTCAGGTAGCTGTCTTTCACCAGACCACCGAAGGTCCGATCGGATGCCATCGCGGTCTCCACCTGGCGGCGGATATCGCGCAACTCGGACATCGGCGTACCGTCCTTGACCTTGATCTCGATATCGAGCAAATAGGTGCGCTCGGAGCGGCGCGGAATGGCGCAGGTCGCAATAGCGGCGTGTTCCGCGCCTTCCTTCAGAACCAACGCGGGCAACGCTTGCAGCAGCGCGCGCGGCTCGCCGTCGAATACGTTGTCCTGTGTCGCGGTCAATCCGGTAAGTCGCGTCACAACGGCCTCGGCGATCTGCTGCGTGAGGTGCTTGACGGTCATACGGCCTCCAGCGGCAGCGTGATGTCGCCGGAAACCGGATCGGCGGCGGGCACATTGGCCACGGTGTAGTGGCTGCCGCCGACCGTGACGGCGTTGCCGGCAACCAAATCGGAGACGTCTGCACTCATGGCATGTAAACTCGGGCCGAAACCGCTCATGCCGAGAGACTCGGCGGGCGCCGCCGCGAACACGGCGATGATTTCCCGCGCCGGACCCGTGGACGGCGTAACCGTCACGGGTTGGCCGGCGCGGGCGATCAGTCTTGCCATGTGGGCGGCGAAATCGACCATGGTTAAGCGGTGAGGATGCCGGCGGCGATCAGCGCGGTGCGGATTTCCAGGATCTTCTGGGCCAGGTCGCTGTCGTTCTGATTCTGCACTGTCACGTCAGTGATCAGCGCGTCGACCTTCGCTTTGATCTCGGCTAGCTGGAGGTTCGTACCAGTTACGATCGGCGCCACTGCAGTGGCGATGGCGGTGTCCACGTTGGCCGCGCTCGGCTCCGCATTTCCCGCACAAGCACCCGCCGCCGCAGCGATGTCCTCAACCGTGCCATCGACGGCACCCGTGAATGTCCCTCCAGCGAATGCCGCCACCGTGAGTCCGTCGGCCAGTGTGTCGTCGTGCGTACCAGAACCGCCGGTGTTGTCGGTGAGCGCGACGATCGCGCCTTGAGCGCCCTCTGCGGTGGAAGGCGCGCAGCCGTTCAATACCACGCGCGCAGTGGTCTGGCCATTGGTCTTGGCGGTAACCAGCGTGCCAACCAGCATGCCGATGGTGCTGTCCGTGTCGATGCGCTTGTTGCTATCGTCCCAATACGCTTTGGCGCCCATCGCACCGGTGGCGGTGGACAAGGCCGTAAGGTCATAAACACCGGTGCGTGCAAATTCCCCGCTGGCGCCGCTGGTGACATCGTTGCAGGCAACGCAGAATATGGCGCCAATCAGGGCCGCCTGGCCCGCCGTGCGCGTGTAGGGCGCGGTCAGTGTGAGGATATTGCCCTCTTGTACGAAGTTTTGCATTTTGGTTCCTTTCGTTTTTCGTGAATGGGGTTATCACCCGGCGGACCGGGTCATTGCCTATCAGGCGCCGACGTTCTTGTAAAGGCCGCGGTAATCGATCGCCTTGGCGGCGAAATCGAGCCGCGCTTTCAGCTCCATGCCGTCGACTTCGAAGCCCTGGCGGGTTTCGAGATAGACGCCCTGCTGCCCTTCCAAGTAGCAGTATTCGACGGTATCAATGGTTGCCGGGTCGGCGGCCAGATACCAGGCCGTCGTGCTGCTGGCATCCAGACGACCCTCGACGATGACATCGAGCGCGCCCTTGAATGGGTTGATGTCGCTCGACTTGGCGCTGACGAAATCGGCGCTGGTGTATTGATTGGCGATGGTCTCCTTGGCCGCCGGCACAATCAGGAAGCGCGGACCGAGATTCATGACCACGCTCTGCGGCGTCTTCTGCACACGCATGGTGGCGCGGCCGACATCCAGCGAAGTGACGGAAATGGCCGTGCCGGAAGCGGTGTAGTTCTTGTGGGTGCTGGCCTCGAACAGCGCGACGTTGTCGGCCAGCGCGGCATTGGCGGTGAGGATGCCATAGACGGTATCGGACTCGTAGTTCGCTGCGGCGTTGGCGAAGAGCTGCGGCAGGCGGGTGAAGGCCGACAGGTCGTCGTTGATGATGACCTGGCGCGTGATGCCGATGATCTTGCCGACGGTCGCAAGCTGGTAGGTTTCCTTGCCATCCGTTACCGCGCCGCGCTTGAACTCGCCGTTTTCGTTGACGGTCTCCAACGCCGGCGCATCGGAGAGCGCAACACGGGAAATGGTCTTGAAGTCGGCGGCGGATGCTTCGCGCGCCCAGGACGTGAAACTGCGCGAGGCAGTCTGATAGGCCTGGCGCAGGGTCTTGTTGGCCACATTGGCAACGATGTTGGCAAGGTCGGAGGTGCCTTCGAACGCGCGGCGAGCGATCTCCATCTTGTCCATGCCACGGGTCTTGACGCCCTGACGTTCCAGGCAGTCGCGTGCCAGTTCGAGCAGCGTCAGCCCACGGAATTCGCGCGCGCCTTCCGGCAGCGCGTTCTTCGGATTGTAGCGATGCAGCAGCGCCGCCCCGGCCATCTCGCGCCGGGTTTCGGTCTCGTCGCGCACGGTGACGATGTCGGCACGACTGGTGACATTCTGCGCCGCGCTGCGTTCGGCCATTTTCTTCATGGCCTCCTGTCGCACCGCGTCGGCAGTGATGCCGCGCTTGATGAAGTCTTCGGCGGTTGCCGGCTCAAGGCCGGCTAACGCACAGGCTTCGCGGATCTCGATGCCGCGCTGGCGCTCGGCTTCGACGGCGGCGCGGACTTGTGTTTCATTTTCGCTTGCAGTTGCGGTTGCGGTCGGCGTGCCCGCGCCCGGCGTTTGGGTGTCTTTTCCCATTTCCATTCCTTTCGTTGAGGCGCCCGGTTCGGGCAAATCGACCACGCGATAGTGCGTGGCACCTTCGGCTGCATCCTCTGTCTGTATGGAGCGGCCTATTCCCACGGTGGCGTCCGCCGGGATGTCGCATAGCGTCACCTCCAGCGGCAGCCATTTCGTGACTCGGTATTCGTCCGGCGCGGTTTCGCCGTTCGACTTAATCAGGGTGCGTTCAAGGATCTGATAACCGACGCTGACGTTCGGCACCAGCTCGTCGGCAATGTCCTGCAGCAGGCCATCCATGCCTTCGCGGCGCGACAGCTTGATCTCGACATAGGCGCGGCCTATGTCGATCCAGGCGCGCAGGGTCTTGCCAATCATGGCTAATGGGCTGTCGCCAGTGCTGTAGCGGCCATGGTTGGCCATGACGGCCGCGCCGGCATTGAGGCGCGTCAGGTCGCATTCCGCATCGGTGACGCCTAGGGTTTCCATCCAGGGATCGTCGAACCAACTGGAGCGCAAATAGGGCTCTTCGCTGGCGAAGGGAAATGACAGCACCAGGTTGTCGGCTGGGGTGGCACTAGCGCCTTCCCCTTCCGCCGTCGCTGACGAGTCGGCAGCGCGGTGCTGCTTTTCGATCCGCAGGGCGAACGAACGATTCAATGTGCCTTCGATACGGCTTTTCTTGGTCATTGTGTGGCTCCTTGGTTGTCGGCGCCCTGGTTGGCATTGGCACCGGCGGCGGCGCCCAGGGCTAGCTTGTCGATCTGGATGGCGATGTTCTGGTCCTTGAATTTCGCCTGGTCTTCGGCGATTTCCTTGAGTACTTGGTCGGGATCTTCGCCGCGCCGCCGCACCGCGGATTGCCAGGACTTGAGGCCGGCCGCCACTTCAAGCAGCTCGCCGGCAACATCCTTGACCGGATCAACCCATTCCCACTTCGGTGGGGTCCAGGAAACGGTGATCTTGGTTCCGTTGATCTTCCCGGCCAGACGCGCGGCCGTGATGAAAGCACCAGCGATGCGCTCACAAACGCCGGGAATCAGCGCCAGCCACTGGTGCTGTTCGGCGGATCGGCGGAATTCAAGTGTGCCGGCGCGAATCGAGCTGTAGTTGACGCGCGCATGGTTGCCGGTGGCCTGCTCGAAGGTGACACCGCCGCCGGCGGCGATGGCATGTAGATGGTCGTCAGTAAATTCGGTGTAGCCGTTGATGGCATTGGGCGCGCCGAATTTCACGTCTTCGCCGCCCTTGAGATACTGAATCATGCCTGCGCCGAGGTTTTCGATACGATGGCCGGTACTGCTTTCGGTGAGGGCTTCGCCCACGGTGCGGCTTTCGTCGTCACTGGTGATGAAGGCGGCAAAGCACGCCTCGATCCCCTTGCGCACCAGCTCGGCTTCCTGGTAGTCGTCGAGGTCGCGCATTTTGAGCAAAACCGGATGCAGATCCGGCACGCCGCGCACCTGGCCTGGGCGCGTCTTGCGGTAATAGTGAATGATGTCTTCCGCCGGCACACGCTTAGATAACAGGCTTTTCAGGATGGGCGCAGAATCACCAGGGTGCGTACTGAACAGCCAGTAGGCGACGCGCTTACCAACGGCGTCGAACTCAACGCCGTTGAGTATCCAGCCGCTGTTTGGTAGCGATTCGGTTTTGAGACTATCGATGTAGTCTGACTCCAGCACTTGCAGTTGCAGCGGTACGGTCAGGCCATCTTCCAGGCGGCGCCAGCGCAGCCGGATTAGCACTTCGCCGGATTCGAAGCGGGAGCGTTCGATTAGGGCAAGCAGGCCGTAGAAATCGAACTGGCCATCGGCGTCACATTCCTTGACCCACGCATCCCAAATCGCCTGGCCGTTGCTGAACTTGGCGGTGATGCCGGTGCCGACGACATTGGCCACCCAGGATGCCATGATCTTGGCGGCGTAGGGATTGTCCCGCGCCAGGCTGCGCGAGCGGTTGCGCAAGGTGGCGAGCGCCGGGCCGATCTCGGCATTGGCCGAGGTGCCGCCGGTAGTCCAGCCGCCGGTGCGACGGCCGGTCTTGGCGCCATCATAGCTACGCTGCAAGGCAATGCGCGCCTGGGCGCGCTTCAAGCCGCGGATCGGGCTGACGTAGCCGATGGCGCGGTCAAGTACATTGGCGACAACGGTCTTGGCCATCAGCTGCGGACCCGCGAAGCGTAGGAGGTACGCGTTGCCTGGGTGGCAATGCCGCTGGCTTGAAGATCGGCGCGGATAGTGTTGCGCGCGGCGAGTAGATCGGGAACGGAACGGTACTTGATGCGCTTGCCGTTGATCTCGACCTCAAGCTCGCCCGTGGCGATGGCTTGTTCGATGGCAGTTAGGTCGGCAGCGGAGAAGGCCATGACACTCGTCGATAGATGGAGACGAGTGTGATTACATTCCTCTGTTTGTCAGATTTCTGCCAAAAATTGGACTATTTATTCCGGAGTTCCCGGCGCCGGCGAATTGCAGAGTAAACCGTCTCACGGGAAACGCCCAAGTCTCTCGCTACTTGCTTGACGTTTTGTCCATTCAATCGCTGGACAATTTCTTCGGGAGACGGCTTCGGCTTTTTCACATACACCCGCTCACCCACGAATTCGGCGCGCAACTGCTTTTCGAGCTGCAGGGCAAGCTCAGCCTCCAGGCCGGGTTGAAGTTCCAGCAGCATTTCGATCAAGCGATGGATCATGTCGTCGTTGATCATTGCCGGCGCGAACGGATGCGCTCCATCAGTTGCTGATGACGCGCGGCGTTGGTGGGACTCTGCGCTGGGACTTCTTTCGGTGCAGACGTCTGCACCGTTCTGGCGGCAGGCGGCGATTCACTGTCGGGCACGTTGAATAGATCGCGCGTCGGCGGATCGACCTGGAGCTTGCGGCGCGCCCAGTCGGCGGCCTGGTAGCGGTGCAGGCCGAGGAAGTTGGCAGCGGCTAGGTTATAAACGGAAATGTCGAGGGCTTCGTTGCGATCTGCCTTGTTTTTGATCCACTCGCTGATCGCATGACCTTTCCGATAACGCACCAGGCGCCGTTCGGCGGTGATCTGGCTGTAGAACTCATCCGGCAGGTCTTTGGAAAAGTGGATCGCGCCCGGACCGCTTTCAAGCAGCCAACGACTGGCCAGCCAGTCCTTGGCGGTATCGGTCCCGACGAACCACAGTTCCGCACCGTGCTTTTCCGACTTGCCACGGTAGCTGATGTCGACCTTGCTGGGCTTCTGCGCGATGATCGGGCGGCCAGGGCGGCTGGCGCCCTTGATGGCGAGCACTTTGCGATGGCGCCGCAGCCGGCAGTAGGCATAAACGTCCTGGGTATTGTGGCCGCCCGAATCGATCAGCGTGGCGACGATCGACAACGGCACGCCGGACGGGTGCGGAATGTGAGCGGTGAGGATGGCATCGAGATCCCGCCACACGGCATCCTCAGAAGGCGCCCCCCAGAGCACCTGGTAATCGATGACCCAGCGTTCGAGGCCTTCGCCCCAACCCCAAATCATCATTTCAAGGCGATTGGGCTGGACATCGACAGCAGCAGTCAGCAAAAGGACGCCGGCGGGAATAGTGCGCAGCGGGTAGTCTTCGGCACGTGCCTTGAGGGTGTCGGCCTTGGCGGTTTCCTGCGCAGCATCCCAACACTTGGCCAGGCGCGTGTTGTAGAAAACCTGCATTGGTTCCTGGTCGCCACGATCGAGGGCGGCCTTGGCCTTGACGTATTGTCTGGCCAGCGACAACCATGCAATCGAACCTGGTGGCGCGCAAAGAGCGGACACATGAAAGCTGACGGTGATGCCGTCGCCTTCCGCCGTGGCACGCCACTCGCCGGCGGCGAGCATGACGGCCTTGTGGTGCTCTTGGATCTCAGCACCGCAGTCGGGACAGACGATCCAGGCTTCGGTAAGTTCGGCAGTCCAGCGAACGTTTTCCCATTCGAGAATATGCATATGTCCGCAGTGCGGGCACGGCACAAAATAGCGGCGCTGGTCGCCTTCCTTGAACAAGGCATCGATGCGGCTCAAGCCTTCGAGCGTCGGGGAGCTTGAGTAGTATTGTTTGGAATTGTTGCCGAAGGTGCTGACCCGCGCGCCGGCAAGTTCAACGGGGTCGCCTTCGCCATCGACGCTGAGTTCCCATCGATCAACCTCATCGCCATAGACGAAGCGCGCGGCGATCTCTGCCAGGTTGGAGGCGCTGCCGGCGGTGGCAATGTAGAGCGTACCGCCATCGAATTCCTTGGTGTCCATGGTGTTGCGCGCATCGCGACTACGCGGCTCAGCTACGCGCTCGCGCAGCACGGGCACGGCGTCGATGGTGTTACTGATGCGATTGCTGACGCGCTTGGCAATATTCGTCGTCGGCAGCAGCACCAGGAAGTTGGCCGGAGTCTGGTGAATGCTGGCGCCGATCCAGTTCAATCCGACCTGTGTCTTGAGCATCTGCGAAGCGCCTTCGACAATGACACGCAGGCATGGGTCCATAGGCGACAGGCAGCGCATAATCTGGCGCGCCATCGGCGTGCGGTCAGTGCGGTACGGCCCAGGGTGAGCGGCGCCGGATTTTTTCGGGATGACCATGTTGTCGTCGGCCCACTCGTCGACCCACATGTTTGGATCTGGCGTGAGACCTTCCGCGAAGGCGGTGCAGTAGGCCAGGAACCCGTCAGCGATCGCGCCCATCATCCAATCCTGGTATCAAGAGACGTGGCGGTCACGCGGGCCACCTGGTCGAGCGCCTTGCGGAGTTCGTCGGCCAGGCGGATTTCGATCTCGCGCGAATCAACTAGCGCGGCCAGGTCGGAGGCTACGGTTCCTGGGATCGCCAGGATCATGTCGCGCAACAGACGGCCGGCTTCATAGGCGGCACGATGGACGGCATCGCGCTTTACCAGCTCGCCATTCAGTTCCTTGAGCTGGATCTCAGCCTTCTCTGCTTCGGCCTGCTCACGACGAGTGCGAGCATCCCAGTAAGCACTGCCTTGGCCTGAACTGCTGTGTCCATCTTGAGTTGGCGAATCTGTACCAGGGGGGGCAGCGGAAGATGACGCAGGATCACGGCCAACATTGGCGCGCGCCGATTGATCTGGATCGGTGTTGCGGGTCCATTGAATGTCGGCAACCTCCGGATCGATCATCTTCCGGCCCTTATCATCGGCCACGGTCGTAATGCGGCCAGTCTCGATGGCTTTCTGAACCGCACGCAGCGAGCTACCGACGAGGCCCCGGCTCTTCCGATTCGCTGCATATTCGCGGTATCCCATCAACTGACGACCCATTGTCGACTACCTCATAAGCCCAATTGACGACCTAGCCGACGACCCCGGCCAAAATCCACCCACTGTTTTTTCCGCGGGGTTCGCATTACCCGTGTTGGGCGAGGCTGGGGAGGACCCGGAGATAATCATCGGGCGCTCCCCACCGCTGCCGTCAGTTCCTTGGCGAACTCGCGATCGAAATTGTTGGCAACGATACCGACGCCGATCTTCTGTAGATCAATGAACTGGCGCCAATGGCCTCGCTGAACGTACATGATCATTGGCTTAATCACGCTGCTACTCCCAGTCTCGATGCGCTTCCAAACGCCCGAGTGCAGATGCGTCCTGTCGCCAGGAAGAATCACGAAGTAGCCGATGCCCTTCTGTTGCTTGCTGACCTTTCCGGCACGTCGGAACACGCGCAAATTGCGGACGTTTGCACTGATGACGCCAAGCAGTTCGTTGAGTGCCGGCTTGCGCATGTTCCCGCGATTGTCGAGCGGACACGCGCCGCCGGGCACAGCCATCATTCCGGCCGGAATCAAGCCAAGACCGCGCAACAGACCCTCGATCTTCTTCCAGTCCCGGGTGCCACCCGTAAATAGATGATGCAGCGCCTTGTAGTAAGACACGCCGCCTTCAGGCGCATCGGCGCGCAAGATGACCGCCGAACTCAAATTAGTCTTGTCTGCCCTCTCTATCCTGAATGCACGCAGCGTAAATACCGTCGCGCCACCGCCGAAAGTTTTGTTCATCTCTTCCTTGATCGCCCCATTGGCAATAAACGCGAGATTGTTGAGTGCGCGGCTGGCAGCGAATGGCACTTGTTTCTGCGCAAGGTTGGACAGGTTTCGCTTGAGGTCATCCAGTCCCGTTATGATTGTCGTTGTCATCAGCGCTTCCTCCCACGTTTCTTACTCACGGTGGCTGGCACGGTGGCAGGCGCCGTGACCGCAACCTCAATGTGCATCGCCGCCACCGATACGGCCATGCCGCTGGGCACATAACGCTGACCGAGGGTATGCCCCGCCTCAAAAGCAAAGAAGCGCTGTGCGGGCTGACAGTCGGCACGCAAGCCCCTTCGGATCACATCATCGATTTCCTTGACGCCGAAGGCTTGACGCATATCATCAATGAATGCCGCAACCGACGGCATCAGCGCCCGCATGTTTTGGCGGTTGAGTGTCAAACCTCAAACTCCCGGGCCTGGTCAAAACTCACACGAAAACCAGATGCGTTTCTGTGTCCGCCGCCGCCGTACATGCGCGCTATTTCAGCGACATCCTCGCCACTCTCGGTAGAGCGCAAGCTGAAAGACCTTCCCTGAGGAGTGTCCCAGTAGCATCCGGCAAAGGGTTTTCCATGGGCCAACGCGTGGCCAGCGTCGCTGGTCATCGTGTAGGGAAGATTTGCTATATCGACAATGAACCCGCCGATTCGCATGGGACGCGTAACCACCGCCAGCAATTCCGCAACATCCTTGAAATGCTTACGCTCAAGAACTTCGCCTTCCCGTGCCAGGTCCGTCGGGTTTGTCGCCATAAGCCGATCCCATACGGCGAAGTCATAGGGATAACTGAATACACTGGCCTGAATCTCCCGAGTCTTGGGGAGCGCAAAACGCCAGAGGTCGCGATCCTCGACATGCAGCAGCAGCGGCGGGGGCGCTTCGCCTGGAAAGCAGTAATCCCAGGTGATGCGCGCTCCTGAACGGTCCATGTCGAAAACTGTCCGGGCTCCGGACAACCCGGATAGATCAGCTTCAGCCGTCTTGTGATGGTCCAGGATTGTGACCGACGCGGCATGCTCGATCATTTCTTCCAACACGGGGCGCTTGTAGCTGAAATCGACCAGCACAACATCCTTCCCGGTGACATCAGGAGGAGGGTCCCCATAGACTCCCGCATGAAACCCAACAGCATCACCAAGCGCGCGGCGCACTACCCATGCTGAAGTGAATCCGTCCGCACAATTCCCGTGATAAATGCAGAGCGTGCTCATCGTCTCCTCCTGGAACAAACAGCGATTAATAAATAAATACATTGCGCGCACACGCACGCGCGCGTGAAAAACACTGTCACTGTCACAAACCCAGTCATGGCGTGGCTTTCAGCCTGTGACAGTGAAATTGTGGATAAGTGGTGCTGTCACAAACCCACTGATACCAAGGCTTGCGACTGTGACAGTGAAACTGTGGATAAGTGGTGCTGTCACAAACCCATATAATTCAGATCGGCACATCGTCATCCCCTTTGTCTGCTTGATCCTCAAGCGTCAGGCGCTTGAATCCGCGCACCTGAACCTCGCCTATGCGGTCGCGATCCGGATACCACCCGAGGGCGTCCATGCAGGCACGAACGTGCTTCTGAGCATTTCCTAAGTGGTCAATGCGAGCAGGTTCCAGCTTCAGGGCTTGCTCGAAGATTTCCGGGTAGGAGACAAACTTCGCCAAGGCCATCTCCGGCTTACCCAGCCACAGCGCAATGAAGTCCACCCAGGGATGGGCGATCAACCGTGCCTTCTGTTCCGGCACGCACAGCTCGTTTTCTTCCTCCCGACTGGGGAATACGCTCTCATTGGCGCGAACGCGATGCAGCGCCTCTGCGTAGAGCTGTGGCAGCCATTCCTTGAGACGTTCGAGATTGGCATTACAGATTGCGACCGGCCAGAAGCGACGATTGCCCGTGGTATCCCGAAAATATTCAGTCTCGTTGGTGGTACCGCCGAACACTAAGGTGCGCTTGAAGGTCTCGAACTGCTCTGCGTATGGTGCACGCAGCTTGTCGTCCATCTGCGAGATGAAGGCTTTCACCGCCCGATGGTCGGCCTGGTTGAAGGCGTGCATCTCGGATATTTCATAGAGCAGACAGCCGTGCAGGGCCATCCGCGAATCCTTGTCGAGGTTCGCCGAAAACGGCGTATCGTTGAACCATTCATCACGCATCGCCAGGATGCGGAAAGCGCTGCTTTTCCCCCGTCCTTGCGGACCCTCGAAGATCAGCATGTAATCGAACTTACAGCCCGGCTGCAGCACGCGCTTGACCAGGCCCATCAGAAATTTTCGGCCAACCAAACGGTGGTAAGGCTTATCCAGCGCCCCCATGCATTCGATCAGCCAATAGTCGAGCCGATCTGTGCCGTCCCATGCGGGCAAGGCGTTGAACTGCTCCAATACCGGGTTCATGAAATTTCGCCAGCCAGCCAACGCGACGGCATCGCTCACATCGCGCAGTTTCATCAGCACGCCGATCTCGTTGGCCAGCCAGTCGGCCAGCTCGGAGGTGTCCTTCGGCTTCCATTCACCGACCACACCGCCCCAGGGCGGCTCTCTCAGCAATTCGACGCGATTGGCAAAGACGTTATAGCCAACCAGCTTGGCCAGGGAAGGATGCTCCATGAGCATATGCACAGCATTTTCCCGGCATGGCTTGGCGTTGCCCGTTTCGCTGCGCCACAAACCGCGCCTCCAAAAAGGGTTGCCAAGAATTTCGGCTGTAATCATTTCCCCAGCGGGAGCTTGCACAAGGGGTACAAATGGTTTCGGTTTCCAGCCGCGCGGCGATTTCCAGCCGGCCTGCTTGGCGTGATGAAACAGGGTGCCGATACCTACCCGACCAGGCTTGAAACTTTTCCAATGCGACACCAGCTCGCGGGAACCCGGGTACTTGTCCGAGCGTGCCGACCAGGCATCCCAGGCGTCGAATCCATCCGGGCCGAGTGCTGCCTGCAGCGCCATGCCGATCTGATACCAGTCGTCATAACCGACGCCGGGATCGATCGCATTCAGTGCAGACAGCACCCGCTCGCGATCGCTCAAAGGCGATCCGGGTGGCGACGTTTTGGGGGGAGTTTTTGGCGGCGCTGGGGCCTTGTCTGTAAATCCGCCCTTGGCCAGATCGATGGTCTTGCGCAATCGGCGAAGGACCGTCGCATCGATGGCCTGAACATCGGCCGGCGATCCGGCCAGGTGCTTGCCGGTGACCGTAAAGAACTGGCTGCTGCAAAACATCTCGACGCCGATCCCGTTATCCTTGGTGGTATCGGTCTGGCCAAGCACATAGATGTGGAACCCGTTTCCCGAGGGCGACCACTCGGTATAGGACGCGCAGGCCTCGATGATCTTTTGGGCGCGCGGCGATATCTCGCCGGTATCGCAATCGACCATCTTGTCCAGGTCGATGCCGATCAGTCCGTCGTCAGGCAGGAAGGCAAACCCGATGCCGGAAGCCTTGGTCTTATCCATCGCCGCCACGGCGGCATCAAAGGTGACCAACGCTGCGCGATCAGACTCTGACCCCTGCACACCCTTACGAATCTTTCCGGAGGCGTAATAGGGCACCTTCGCCAGCTTCTTTGCCCCCGGCTTGCCTTCCAGGCGCCAGCAGAGCCACTGGGGCCGATCCTTCAGCGCAGACGGGATAGCCGAGAAATCCGGCATCGACTCGCTAGTCCCGCTTGACTGTACGTCGGACATGGCTACCGATCGAAGAAAGTTCCAGTGCTTTGCCCGACCGGCCAGTCATCGGCATGAAACCACCACAGACCAAGCACCGAATCCAGTGCGGGCACTACGGCCACCGGCGGTTTATCCAGAGCGACGCGCGTCACACGGATGCCGACGGCCGTTTCTTCGTGCAAGGTCGCCAGGATTCGCGGCGCAACTCTTTTCATCGAGCGCGGGATTTTTTCTGAGGCGTTTGTCCGACCAGTGCGGCTACCTCGGCCAGCAAGGTCTCAACCCGCTGCATCGTCGCCGCCTCGACTTCGGACATATCGCCCATGTAGCGGGCGATCAGATAATGGATCGGCGTCAGATCACCCTGGGTCTGAATGTACCGCTCCATCATGTCCACCGAGACATGCCTGGTTCCCTCGTCATTGAGGGCACAGGAAAGGTTACCCGGTGCCATGTCGAGATCGCCGGCGACCCGTTTGAGGCCGCGCTGATAGACGCCGGCGGCGATCACATCGCGAACATTGCGGAAACGCGTGGTCAGGTCGGGTTCTAGTTGCAAAGTCAATTGCTTAGGGTTGGGGCTGATAATCATTGAGAGAAATCCTTATCACCCGTTATCGGGAGTTATCACTGCCAAAAGAGTAAAAAAAAGAGACCGGCGCGGGGTTTCGGCGCCGGTCGAAGCCCCGGCGAACCGGGACGGGAGGAGACAACAAAGGTTCCAGTCATGGCAAAATCAGATTTCCACATCACCATTCACCCTGAAAGGAGCTTTCATGGGACTGCGCTGGACTCATTTTCCGTATTGTCTTCAACGGCTGAAAGACGGTCGCTATATCATTTTGAATCGCCGCTACAAGCCCATTGGAAACCAGGGAACAAACTGGGTCGATTACGAAACCGATCCGACCGTCGTGAAAATCAGAATGACCAAAGCAACCGCGAAGAAACTTTCCTGGAAAGGCAGCGAGGACGTCGAGGTCATCCATCTCTACAACGACGGTTGCATTCCAACAAATGGTGCGGCACATATGACGGCCTATTGCAAGCGATTGGCGATATTGATGGCGCTCAAGATCAAGACACCGTAATCGCGGCCAGGCGGCAAGCCATCCCAAAATCGAGGACCAGAACGTCCTTTACTTCGATTGGCGCTTCGTTGGTCAGCATCAGGGTGTCCGGCAGCAGCGGCAGCCGCTCATTCCAATCGTCAATAATGCGCGAGCAATTAAAATGTGCCGCCAGAGCTTTTGCGTTCCGGGACTTTCCGCAAGCCTGCGGACCATGGATGATCACTGACATCACGTTCCTTTCTGGCGGCTCAAGCCGCCTCCTGTTCGGGTTGAAGGTGGGACATTCCAGACGGGTAGAATCGATGTGTCGGCATCTCAACCACCCGAAAGGAATGACCCATGGAAGACTTCAATTCGCACGTCAAGTTGACAGTGGAATCAGAAAGCAAGGCCCGCATCCGCTGCAGGTACGAAATCACTTTTGCGGACGCAGAGCTGAACTGGGTCACTTCGCTGCCACTTTCGGATGGCGAATCCCTCGGACAGCTTCAGCGCCGAGTGGCTGGAAAATTGTTACGACATCTTCTCGACTGTTTTCCGGAACTAGACAAGGATTCGCCCGACGCTCCGCAAGGCTGAGCAGTCGAACTATTTCCCGCAGCTCCTTCAGGATGGCTTTTTCGCCAGGGCTCATGTCGTGGTCAAACATCTCAGGCATCCTCCCGTTCGGGTTGATGGGCGGCCAGCCCATGACGGATAGAATGGAAGTTCTCACACAACCACCAACCGAAAGGACTGGCCATGATCGACCACATATACGAAGTCCACTTCCTATTCCCTGCCGAGTTCTTCGCAGAGAAAGTGCCATTTCCACAACTCAGACTTCCGGAGATACCAGGAATCGGAGACACTCTCTCGTTCGAGGAACTTGCGAATGGAGATTGCAGATATCCCTGCTTCATCGTGGCGAACAGGTATTTCCATTTGAGGGACGGAACCATATCAGTCGTCACACTTTCCCTTGTTCTTGGAGACCCGGAGGGGATTGTTGTGCAACAGACAAGTTGATTCGTTCACCGCAGTGCTGGCGATATGCAATACCTTCTATCCGCCTGATCTTGCGTAATTCGATCCAGATCAAGCTCAGGATCACAAAGATTGGAGTGGTACTTGCCAGGACGATCAGAACCAGATCACTCATATCAGGCTGCCTCCCGCTTTGGTTGTTGAACAATTGGAGAGACATGGATTCGCAGACCACGCGAAATCCAGTAGACGACGCGATCAGGATTCGGCTGGGTGCCATGAAGACGACAGAGCACGAGCAGCGTGGCGAGGTAAAGGCGCAGCCACCACGTCAAGCGGACGGTGACAACGAGGTATGCTAATCCAGTCGCCATCACGCCGCTGCCTGTTCGGGTTGGCCGCAGCGCGTTCCGCGCAGGTATGCCCAATCGACATCCGGACGCAATTCCTCACAAGTAACTTCACCATTTGTCGCCCGTTCGATCGCTGGACAGCGTTCGGCAGGAACGCGGCGAATCCCAGTCCGCCATTGACTCACGGTAGGAGAACTGACCTTAAGAATTCGCGCCAGCGCGCCCAATCCGCCCAGGAGATCGCAAGCTCGTTCAATGTGATTCGTTTGCATAAGGCGCAAGATAAGGCAATGCCTAATGTTTGTCAAGAGGCATTGCCTAATGATGATTTGTTAGTGTCAAATTAGGCAATGCTTACAAAAGAAGCGCTAGGAGCCGCTATCCGCGCCGCCATAGTTGAGAAGAAAAAGATCACACCGCAGAAGGTGGCGGACGACTTTGGTGTAAAAGCACCATCTGTTCAGGGGTGGATGAAAACCGGAAGGATCTCAAAGCCCAATTTTGAAAAACTTCGGCAATACATGGCCGATGTGGTTGGCCCTGAACACTGGGGACTATCGCAAGAAGCCGTATCCACCAGAAAAACAAAGTCACCTATTAATCCGCGCATAGCAGCCGTTGTAAAAATGATGGAAGAAACAGATGATGAGGGAAAAATCAGAGCGCAGTCCGCAGTCGAAATGGCTCTGGCACTGTATTTTCAAGGATCAAAACCAAAGGAATACGTTAAAAAGCGTGCATAGGCCAGCTTGCCCCGGCTGACCTTGCAAGGATCAAGTGGGGCATGACCCAAACCCCGTCATATTTTGTAGAACGTAGAACAGAACCTCGCGGCCCCGCCAATATTTACTACGCAAATCCGTGGCCGGCGAAGTCATGCGAGATTGATGTTGCTTAAGGGAGGTAGTCATGGGATCGTTCAGCGCGTTTCACTGGTTGATTTTTGGCATTTTCGTCTTCTTTATCGTCAAGGCATTTTCTTCCTTTGGCAAGAATACCGCTGCGATGATTTGCTCAAACTGTGGATCGCGCAGTGGGGCGCAATCCAAGGTTCGCGGCAGCATTGGCATTGAAATTGTCTTGTGGTTATGCCTGATCGTTCCGGGCATTATCTATAGCCTGTGGCGCATGAATACGCGACACTCTGTATGTGCCGCGTGCGGCCAACCCAGTCTGATTCCCGTTAGTACGCCAAGGGGCGCAGAACTTGCCGCGAAGTTTCCGATGCCGGAATGATCCGCTGGCTGGTGGCTGCCATTCTGGTAGCTTCAGTATCAACCATCGACGCCAAGATATATCGCAGCGCCGCAGCGATTGCAGAATTTAAGCGCCTACAACCTTGTCCTTCTACGGGAAAGACACGCGGTGCTTGTCCCGGATGGCAAATTGACCACGTAATGCCGCTCAAGTGCAAGGGTGACGATCACCACTTAAACATGCAATGGCTCACTATCCAGGCGCACAAGGAAAAGACAGCGCGCGAATCGGCATGGTGCCGGAGGTGACCTTCACCGCCAACCGCCCCAGTTCGGCCACAACCAAAACCGGAGTACTGCTTTCCCGATTCAATCAATTTTCGCGTCACTGACGCTCTGATTATTCCCTGATCCAATGCCCGGCCTGTCCGGGCTTTTTTTCGTCATCGATCTAGCGACAAAGTCGGCATAAAAGATAAGGCAATGCCTATTGACAAGAATTAGGCATTGCCTTATCTTTCTCCCGTCGCAGGCAAACCACCGCCACTTTCCAACCAACGGGAGAAAACATGAACGCACCAGATCGCGCAGCGCACACGCCCGGCCCCTGGATGTGGGAGGGGTACACGCTCAAACCGGAAATACCCAACCCTGATGGTTCCGCCGTACACACCATTCTCCAAGCCGAGACCATGGCCTGGGGCTATGTCATGTCGAATCTCGATGCCACCTGCGTTGAGTCCGACGCAAACCAGCGCCTGATCGCCGCCGCGCCCGAGCTCCTCGATGCTCTGCGAATCGCCGAGCAATTCATGGCCGGATTTGAGGATGACGACGCCCAGATCGGCATGGGTATCCAGTTGGCGATCATTCGCGCGGCCATTGCCAAAGTGGAACTGGGAGGGGAACCGTGAGCACACCACTACCCCGCCAGATCGCCTTCGGTGGCACCACAAATCAAGCTGACTACAGCATTCCGCCCTGGGACGGCATTTCCCGCATCAACTCTGCCGGTCAGGCGGGGTGTATCAAGCGCATCCCACTTCGCTCGGTGCATGAGGCTATTAGATTCGCAGCGAAGACATTCCGCCGGAGCCAGGCCAAGGTGCGCTGCCTGTCGCTGGCTGACGGGAATAACGAGCTTCTCGAAGCGATTAACGAACTCTCCTACCACACGTTTGTTGCCGGCGTCGCCGCCGGCACCCTATGCGCCTCAGCGCTCAGCTCCTGTTCGGAAAGAACGCAGCGCCAGGTGCGCCATCCATATTCAGATCATTTTGCAGAATGCCACTGTGGCGCGATCTATAAAGACGATTGCTCCTGCATCCGTGAAGATTCCCACTGGGATAACAAACCGCGCCTCAATGAGTTCCTTTCCGACGTAACGCACTCTCCGCATCAGCGGCAGCAAGCGCGTGAGTGGCTAGACGCACTGCCATCGCCGGCGCCAACTTTGTCAGTTTCGCCGCTTCAATCTGCGACCTTAAATCCGTCGCCAATCGCTCTACATCCAACTGATGCGACATCGCTGCAACGACTATTCCAAGCGCTGCACCTTGCGCTTCGATCAGTTCTACAAAAAGTTGCTTCAGTTCTCTTTCGTCCATAACACCTCCAAGAAAAGTCCTCGCTCACTCTACCACCGGAGATTAGCCATGGCACGTCAACACTCCCCGCTGCAGCAGATCAAGGAAGCCCGGCAGATTGCCAAGGACTTCAACCTGTTCCTCAGTGAAAAGAAGATCGGCGATCGCACCGATTACCTGTTGTTCCGCATCACCGGCGGCGGCCACGTTTTCATCGGCAAACGCAGTAGCCCCGCCGGCATCCGTCAGTTTGTCGCCCAAGTCGCTAATTGTCGTTAGGAGACGCCACCATGATCGCCATCCCCATCATTCCCGGCCTGCTGTACCGCGTTCGCGGCCTCGGACACAACATCCTCATCATCGCCGACCACGGCTGCACGGCGTCCATGATCGTCGCGGAAATGCTGCTGCCAACCACAACAGGAGCACAAGCATGCGCGGCATAACTCAAATCGCCATGGTGCTGGCCTCGATCATCCTCCTGCTCGGCTTCCTGCAGACCCGCGACGAAAACGACCGCCGCGCGGATCTGCTTGCGCAATTCGAACGTCTCTGCATTCCGCTCCAGCCCGGCGATCGTGCCGTGGCCGAATGGAAAGACGGCAAGTTCACCTGCATCACCTATCAATTCCCCGGCTACGGCATTGCGCCACGCATCGTCCGCGCAGAACAGCTGGCCTGGTCACCAAGCGCAGAAAAGCCGCTTTATCGTTTTCCCACCACCACTGAAAAGGAGTCGCAATGAACGCACCCGAAACAAACCTCGCCACCCAACTCACCATCGCGATGCCGGACCTAAACCCCGGCGAGCGCCTGGTCGCCACGGTCATCACGCCGAACGGCCGCCGCGACCACGTCATCCGCATGGCCCAGGAAGTGCAGACGTCTGACGAACTGACCTGGAAGGCCGCAATGAAATTCGCCGAGGACGCCGGCGGCGAACTGCCGGACCGTGTCGAAGGCGCGCTGCTCTATGCCACGAAGGAAGAGGGCGAATTCGAGCCCGATTGGTATTGGACCCGTGAGCAGGACGCCGGCGACGAGTCCTGTGCCTGGCTGCAGAGCTTCAGCCACGGCCGCCAGGACAACGACCACAAGGGCTACCAGTATCGGGTGGTCCTCGTCCGCAGAGTAGCCATTCAGCCATTCACCAATTCGGAGTCTGTTTGCGATGAAAAATAACCAAGCCACATTGACGATGGACGTCGGCGGCGCGCAGCTCACCGTCGAGACGCAAGCCCTTTTCCGCGCCTGGATGGAAAAACACCTGTCCGGCAATACATCATCCGCAGATCCCCTTAACAGGCCACCTTTGCGCTATGGCGAGCGCTACGTTGGCGCAATCCTGGGCAAAGACGGCCATGGACATCACGTCATTCGGCTGCCATACGAACGCGACAAGCAATTGAACTGGAAAGACGCCATGGCTTACGCGGCGCAAGAAGGTGCAGAACTGCCTGATCGCGTCGAAAGTGCGTTGCTCTACGCCAAGCGGGAGCCGGATGAATACGTGGCTGAATATCACTGGACCCGTGAGCAGGACGCCGGCAACGAGTCCTATGCCTGGCTGCAGAGCTTCCTCAACGGCGGCCAGACCATCATCCACAAGGACGTCAAGTATCGGGTGGTCCTCGTCCGCAGAGTAGCCATTTAACCATTCATCAATTTCGAGATTTAGGGAGAACCGGGTCATGAGCGAAGCTAAGAAAGCGTGGATAAAGAAGAACCTCAAGAAGGGTGAGAAGTACGCGGGTATTCTGCTTGGCAAGGAAGGCCAACGAGATCAGCACATCATTCTGATACCAAATTGGGGACAAGACCTCACCTGGGCGCAAGCCAAGGCGTTTGCAAAAAATTGCGGAGGGGAATTGCCGACGCGGCGCGAGCAATCCCTGCTGTTCGCGAATCTGAAAGACCAAATCAAGCCTGGCTGGTATTGGTCCAGCGAGCAGTTCGCCGGCTTCGAGTCCTATGCCTGGCTGCAGAGCTTCGACAACGGCTACCAGAGCAACGTCCACAAGGACGACAAGTATCGGGTGGTCCTCGTCCGCAGAGTAGCCATTTAACCCTTCAGCCATTGCAAATCTTTTTTTGATTTTTATCAGCATGGGCCTCCATTCCGATACGCCGATCTACAAAGCAACCTTCGAACTGTTGAAGGCTGTCATGCTGGTTGCCAAGAACATGCCCAGGGACTTCAAACAGACCCTGGCATGCGATCTGCGCGATCGGTGCGTGAAGATCACCGTCTTGATCCTGCGCGCCAATAAGGCTCAGGATAAGACACTTCACCTGGACGAACTCCTCGAACACCATGAGGAGATCGAACTATTGATCCGGCTGGCGCGCGACATACAGGCGATTTCGCTCGCCCAGTATGCCAAGGTGATCCAGTTATCGGACAGCGTAGGCAAGCAAGCGAATGGGTGGCGCGGGTCGCAGTTGCGTCAGACGCATGAAGGTCAAGGCCATCATGACAGAACGCTTTTTTGATCTGGTCGTGCCGCTGGCCCAGGGAGAACTTCCCTTCGCCACCGCCATGCGCACCACGGAAACCACCGACGAAGCAATACCCGTTCGGGCTTGGTCCGGCGCAGTTTCCCAACTGGGATTGTTTGATTCATCCCGGCCGGGCGACGTCGATAGCACGAATAAACGCAGAACGCCGACAACGAGTCCTATGCCTGGCTGCAGAGCTTCAACAACGGCAACCAGAACAACAACCACAAGGACAACAAGTATCGGGTGGTCCTCGTCCGCAGATGAAACCGCACCATGCCCTGCTGATTTTTCTTTTACCGAGCTTGTCCAAGCCTACGAGGATTGCCGCCGCCACAAGCGCAATAAATCGACGGCCCTGGCTTTCGAGATCGACTGCGAACGCAATCTGTGCCGCCTATATGACGAACTGCAGGAAGGCAGCTATCGGCCGGGCCGCTCAATCAGCTTCGTCATCACCCGGCCAAAGCCCCGCGAAGTGTGGGCGGCGGAATTCCGCGATCGCATCGTTCATCATCTGCTCTACAACAAAGTCGCGCCCAGGTTCCATGCTGGCTTCATTGCCGACAGTTGCGCGTGCATTCCCGGGCGCGGCACGCTCTACGGCATCAAACGACTGGAAGCGAAAATCCGCAGCATCACGCAAAACTGGAGCCGCCCAGCGCACTACCTCAAGCTTGACCTGGCCAACTTCTTTGTCAGCATCGACAAGCGGATTGTCTTCGAGAAGCTGGCCAGGCGCATCACCGAACCCTGGTGGCTGGATCTGGCTGGCACGATCCTGTTTCACGATCCGCGCCAGTCGTTCAACTACCACGGCGATTCGTCTCTGCTTGAGCGGGTTCCGTCTCACAAACGCCTGACCAACCAGCCCTCACACCTGGGCCTGCCGATCGGCAATCTGTCGTCGCAATTCTTCGCCAATATCCTGTTGGATGTGCTCGATCAGTTCGCTAAGCATCAACTCGGTGCGCGGTACTACATCCGCTATGTCGACGACATCGTGCTGTTGCACGAATCCCCGCAGTGGCTGAATGATGCCAAGGCGCAGATCGAGGTATTCCTCGCTGATAACCTCAACCTGCGCATCAACCCGGCCAAGACCATCCTGCAGCCGGTGGATCGCGGCGTCGATTTCGTTGGCCAGGTGATCAGGCCCTGGCACCGAACAATGCGCCGGCGCACGTTCAACGAAGCAATGAGCAGAGCCGCATCGATAGACGCCGGCGACTTACTCGAAACCGCCAACAGTTATTTCGGCCTATTCCGTCAGGCCAGCCATAGCCACGCTGATCGTGCGCGCCTTTCCAATGTTCTGCGCTACCGAGGCCACTGTATCAGCGGCGACCTCACCAAAACTTACCGCAAGTCAAATCAATTTTCCAAGGAGATCGCCCTATGAATGCCCCAGCAACAACCGCCACCCTGCCTGTCGCGCTGCCGGTCGAATCGATCTGCGCATCACCGACCAACCCCCGTAAGCACTTCGACCAGGCCAAGCTCAACGACCTGGCCAACTCCATCCAGAAACTCGGGGTGTTGCAGCCAATCCTTACCCGGCCGCTGCCGGCCTGCAACAAGCAGCCCGACGGCGTGCTCTACGAGATTGTTTGTGGCGAGCGACGCTGGCGCGCCGCCAAGCTCGCTGGCCTGGTCGATATCCCTGCCTTCTGGCGCGAACTAGGCGACCAGGAAGTGCTGGAGATCCAGATCGTCGAGAACCTCCAGCGCGAAGACGTTCATCCGCTCGAAGAAGCCGAAGGCTATGAGCGGCTGATGAAGGACTACGGTTACCAAGCCGAGCAGCTCGGCGACAAAATCGGCAAGAGCAAGGCCTATATCTACGCCCGACTCAAGCTCACCGCACTGTGTCCGGCCGCGCGCAAGGCCTTCTATGCGGACGATCTCAATCCATCCACCGCGCTCCTGGTCGCACGCATCCCCGTCGCCAAATTGCAAGAGCAGGCTACCAAGGAAATCGCCCATGGCCGTTTCGGCAATGGCGAACCCATGTCCTACCGCATTGCCCTGGATCATGTTCAGCGCACTTACATGCTGCGCCTGGCCGATGCGCCATTCTCACGCGCTGATGAAAACCTGGTGCCCGGCGTCGGTCGCTGTCATGAATGCCCGAAGCGCACCGGCAACCAGCAGGAGCTTTTCGCAGACGTCAAGAATGCAGACATCTGCACCGATCCGGAATGCTTCGAATCCAAGAAACTCGCCCACGTCGCCGCGCAGAAGGCAGCAGCCAAGGCAGAGGGCCGCAAGATCATCGACGGCGCCGAAGCCAAGAAGATCAAGCCGAACAGCTACAACAACGACCTCGCCGGCGGCTATGTGGATCTCGACAAGAAAATCTATTCCGATTCGAAGAACCGCACCATGCGCCAGATCCTCGGCAAGGACGCGCCCAAGCCGGATCTGCTGATTGATCCGCACGACAAGGGCAAGGTGATCGAGGTCATTGCCAAGTCCACCATCGAGGAGCACCTGGCCGCCAAGGGCGTCAAGATCCCCAGCGAGGTCACACGCCAGGCGCGCTCGGCCGAGGAGAAGGAAGCCGCACGCAAGCAGAAGCAGGAAGTCACCTTCCGCCAGCGCTTGTTCGAAAGCATACGCAGCAAACTCACCATCGACTTCGACACCCGCGCTGAGGATGCATTGCTCGACCTGCGCGAATTCCGCCTGGTCACCACCACCATCATCAACGGACTGCAGTTCGAAGATCAGAAGCGCCTGGCGCGGCTCTGGATCGCTGTGGAAGACAAGACCGACGATCACGAGCTGGTCCGTCAACTCAAGGACCGCATCGACAGCTTTGAGCGCAAGGACTGCGCGCGGCTGATGATCGAGGCCTCGATCGCCGGCCAGGTTTCGGTATGCAGCTATTCCGACACCAAGCCGATAAGGCTGCTGGATACCGCTGAAGCCCTGCAGATCGACGCCGCCGCCATCAAGAAGGGCGTCATCGCCGAGAGCAAAGCCAAGGAGAAGCCGAAAGCTGCGTCGACGGCGGCCAAAAAGTCCGAGCCAAAGAAAGTGCAGGCGAAAACTGCAAAAGTGCAGCCGGCCGCTGCATCTTCAACCACTGGCGAACCGAAGATCGGCGATCGGGTGCTGATCAAAAACGGGCTCAAGGGACCAAGCGGGCACCGGCGCAAGTGTTGCGGCAAGACTGGCACCATCGATTCCATCCAGGGAGAAGGCGCGTATTTCACCGTCCGGCTTGGCCCGAAAGCTCGGGATGTCGTCACCAATCTTGTCGAGAATGAATTTATTCGCATGGAAGATGCGGCCTCGTCTAATCCGCCCGTTTCGGCCATCGAAGATCCGAATGTGATCGCGGCCGGACAGGCGGCACGCATGCCTTGGCCATTCCCCACGGGTACATCAGCATGACGATCGCCACCTGTATCGGCTGCGGTTGCACAGACACACAGGCCTGCTATGACGACGCCAACGATACGGCCTGCCATTGGCTGCGCGTTGATCGGTACGCATGCCTGGGCGTCTGTTCATGCTGCAAGGAAATCGTTGAAGCCTGGGATGCGGGTGATCGCCAGGTGCGCGTTCCGATCAACTCTGGGAGCCACTGTGAAAGTTAAATCAGTCTATTGCCACCTAGACCACTTCAAGGGAATTCCGCAAGCACACGCGACGATCGACGTGCCTGGTCTGGGCGAAGTAAAGATCGAGCATGCGCTTACTGAGGCAACCATTCAAATAATCATGGCGGAATCCATTGCCGCGTTGAAAATATCGCTGGGGCAGGTTCTCGTTGCCTCCGAACCGGAGCCGCAATCATGAGCTGGATACTCACTGCCAGCGGCCGGCATTTCAGCTACCTCGATCCGCGCCCCGATGATATTCACATCCTCGACATCGCCCAGGGGCTGGCCAACGAATGCCGTTATGCGGGCCACACGCGGGCCTTCTACAGCGTCGCCCAGCATGCCTGGCTCGCAAGTCAGATCGTGCCCAGGGAACTCGCCTTGGAGGCCTTGCTGCATTCCGCCAGCAGAGCGTATTGCAAGGACATTCCGCGCCCGCTGAAAGAACTGCTGCCGGATTATCGGCAGATCGAGGCACGGGTTGATGGCGCGATACGCTACCGATTCGGTTTGCCAGTCAAAATGAGCGCGGACATACACCGCGCCGATCTGATCATGCTGGCCACCGAACGCCGCGACCTGATGCCGGCTGATCAAACGCCCTGGGCAATTCTCGCCGGCGTCGAGGCGCTGCCTCGCAAAATCATCGCCATGCAGCCAGCGCGCGCCCAGGCAATGTTCATTAAGCGCTATGTCGAACTCACTATTGAAGTCAGGAGGGCCGCCTAATGGCCAGCGTCAATAAAGTCATACTCATCGGCCACCTGGGCAAAGACCCCGACGTGCGCTACATGCCCAACGGCGACCAGGTCACCAACCTCACCCTGGCCACGTCGGAGACGTGGAAGGACAAGACCAGCGGCGAGAAGAAGGAAGCCACCGAATGGCACCGCGTAGTGTTCTTCCGCAAGCTCGCCGAGATTGCCGGTCAGTACCTCAAGAAAGGTGCGCAGGTCTACATCGAGGGCAGCCTGAAAACCCGTAAGTGGCAAGACAAGGAAGGGCAGGACCGTTACACCACCGAGATCGTCTGCAACGAAATGCGCATGCTCGGGTCACGGCCAGGCAATGGCGGACCGCCACCAGTCGGCTCGGCACAGCCACCAGCCGCACCACAGCAATCGGCTACTGGCGATTCTGATTCTGATGACATCCCGTTCTGACCCCATGAACACGCCCAGTAAAAAACTATCCAGTCTTGAGCTTGCCCAATTGCTGCAAGACGCCGAGAAGAACTGGCCGACGATGTTGGAGCTTTATGCGCAAATCGCGAAAGAAACCAAGGCGAAGTTTGACGCTCTAGTCGATTCCGGATTTACCCCGGTGCAAGCCCTGGAACTGATAAAGGCGAAGGCGATATGAGCACCTGGAACGCCCACCAAAGATTATGGGAAGTCATCAACGGTCCCAGCTCGTGGGCACTGAACCCATTGGTGTGGGTCATTGAGTTCAGGAGACTGGTGGCGTGACTTGCCCCCTCTGCCACCACGCCGAAGATCGCGTGATCCGTTCGCGCGATCGGGATGGGTCAATCCATCGCGTGCGTCAATGTGATCGCTGTGGCCATCGCTGGCAGACAATCGAACTCCCGGCGCTCGATGTCGAGCGCATCAAGCGCATCGAGGCCGCCTGGGGCAATTTGGCAGAAACGATAGGACAGGCTTAATATGCGCCGCATGGGAAGACCAAGAACCAAAGACCGGGATCTGCCGAAAGGCTTTCGCTGTGTTGACGGCCGCTGGTATTGGCGGCCGACCGACGAAGCCACGCGCGAGATATGCCAGCGCCTGGCACCAGGGCGCGCCTCGATCTCCTGCGGCGCCACCAAGGAGGAGGCGCGCCAGTGGTGGGTCAAGACAGTGCTGCCTGCCATGGACAAAGCCTGGGAATCCACCGATGCCGCCGGCACGCTCACGGAGCTGCTGGCGCTGTTCGAGGAACGCGAGATCCCGCACCTGAAATCCGAAGCCGCACGCGAGGCGTATCTGCGCAACTGTGGCGTGCTCAAGAAGGAATTCGGCACACGCCGGTACGCCAAGTCAGAAACGGAAGCAGCGCGCGGCAATTGTCTGCGGCGCATGGATATGCAGCGCTACCTGGACGATGCTCGCGCCACCCGGCCCGTAGCGGCCAACAAGGAAATCCACATGCTGCACCGTGTGTTCCGCCTGGCCAGCGCGCGTTGGGGTCTGACTGAATACAACCCATGCGCGACCGTCGAATATAACCAGGAGATCCCGCGCGACACCTACATCAACGACACCGCTTACCAGGCCGTCTATAGCGTCGCCTCGCCAGTGCTGAAGTGCATGATGGACATTGCGCAGATGACAGGCGCGCGCGCCGGGATGATCTATGACATACGGCTCGCCGATGATGCCGAAGAAGGCCTTTGGATTCGCCCCAACAAGCTCAAGCGCGGCGAATCAAAGAAATCGCAGATATTCGAATGGACCACCGACTTGAAGGACACCATCGATCGCGCCAAGGAAATCCGCAGGCACGTCCAGGGAGGGCAGGGCGAGGTTGCCGTGATGCCGCACGCCTACTTGTTCCTGACGCGCGCCGGCAAGCCATACACCAAGGAATCGTTCAAGTCGCTATGGGTGCGCGCGCTGACCAAGGCCAAAGTGCAGCGCGGCGACTTCCATTTTCATGACATTCGCGCCAAGGCCGGATCGGATTCGGACAGCGACGCCGGCGCGCAAAAACTCCTCAATCACACCGATCCGACGACGACAAAACGCGTCTATCGGCGCCGCCCGGTCGAGGCCACGCCGCTGCCGGCCGTACCCCGCAAAAAAGCAGGCGAGTAATCTATGGATCGTGCCATGCCAGCAGGATTTAGATTTGTCGATGGCCGGTGGTATTGGCGGCCAACGAATCAAGCCGCGCGAATAGTGTGGAATCGAATTTCACCTGACACATCTTCCGCACCGGCTGGGCAATCCGAGGAAGAAGCTCTAGCATGGTACAAAAAGACAGTGGCGAAATCGATTGAAGTGCAGATCACGCGCGGATTCGGCCGAGGCACTATTGGAATGCCGGCACGATCTCTGACAGCGAAAAACAACAAGAGCAAAGCCGCAATCCAAGCTGCCGAGCAGCACAAGCTAGAAAGCCTTTTACTCCGTAGCGAAACTACTGGCGGTTGGATCTACTTCATTCGAGCCGGAGCAACCAATCGTATGAAAATTGGTTACACCAGCAATGTAGATACGCTTTGGCAAAGAGTTTCCACCTTGCAAACCGGCGCTGCCGACTCCCTCGATCTCCTCGATCGCTTTCCAGGGAATAAGACGCTCGAACGACTTTGCCACCACGTCTTTTGCCACCTCAGAATTCATGGGGAATGGTTCAGAAACGAGGGGCTAATTTTGCGCATTCGGATGCGCGCGCGAGCTATTGGATTGAGAGCCGCTTTAGATGAATTTGTCAGGACCTGACAAATTAGCATATTTCTATAGCAATAGGCCTTGATTAAACGCTGCTAAGTTATTGATTATTGGTCGGGACGGAGTGATTCGAACACTCGACCCCTTGCACCCCATGCAAGTGCGCTACCAGGCTGCGCTACGCCCCGACTGGATAAAATTATAACAGATCGCTTGGATGCTTCTGGCGCTGTTGCTTAGGCGCGCAGAAATTCGATGATGCTCAGGAGTTCGGCACGCAGCGGCAGGGGAGACATTGATGTGTATTCCGGCAAATGCCTTGGCGCCGGTTTTGCGGCCGGTTCTTCGAGGCGATGACGGGCGCCGCTGATGGTGAAGCCTTCCTGGTAGAGCAACTCGCGGATGCGGCGCACCAGCAGAACTTCGTGATGTTGATAATAGCGGCGGTTACCGCGCCGTTTGACCGGCCTGAGCTGGGTGAACTCCTGTTCCCAATAGCGCAGAACGTGCGGCTTGACGGCGCAGAGTTCGCTGACCTCGCCTATCGTGAAATAGCGCTTGGCCGGAATGGGGGGCAGCGGGTCTTTACTGTCGGATGTTGCCATTGCTGTCGCGCTTGATATTTTCGACGGCAAGCTTGAGTTTCTGACTGGCATGGAATGTGACAACGCGGCGTGCGGTGATCGGAATTTCTTCACCGGTCTTGGGGTTGCGACCCGGCCGTTGCGGTTTGTCACGCAACTGGAAATTACCGAAGCTCGAGAGCTTGACGCTGTCGCCATTCTCCAAAGCACCACGAATTTCTTCAAAAAAACTTTCGACCATGTCTTTCGCCTCGCGCTTGTTCAGTCCGACTTTTTCGAAGAGCAGATCGGCGAGTTCCGCCTTGGTCAATGTCATTGTTCCCCCTGAATTCCGGTTTGCTTCTGGTTAGGACCGCAAGGCTGCGTCAAACTTGCTCAGTGCCAACTCGGTCAAGCGCTTGATGGCCTTGTCCGCTTCGCTGTCCGCCAAAGTTTTTTCAGTATCTTGCATAACTATGTGGAATGCAAGACTCTTTTTGCTTTGCTCGACTCCTTTTCCCTGGTACACGTCGAACAATTCGACGCTACGCACGATGCTTGGCGCGCCTTCCCGCAAGGCATCCAGGAGCGATGCAACGGGTTGCTCGCGGGCCACCAGCAACGCCAAGTCACGTTCCACTGAGGGGAAACGTGATACCCCCTGATATTGCGGCAACGGTACGGCCGTCAGTGCATCAAACTCCAGTTCAAAGACGACTGGGGCAGCATTGCCGAGGCTGGCAAGTTCGTACTTTTGCACCCATTGCGGATGCAGTTCTCCGATAACCCCTATCTCCTTGCCGGCGAGAAGTACGACTGCCGCGCGTCCTGGGTGCAGTGCCGGATGCTTGGTTTTTCTGAAGTCCAAACGCTGCGGTGCAAACAGAGTCTCGATGTCGGCCTTGAGATCAAAGAAATCCACCTGACGGGTGGATTCTCCCCATTGTTCCGGCAAGGCCGGACCGGAGCATAGTGCTGCCAGCCGCATCGGTTGTTGAAAACCGGCAACGGGTTCCTGTTCCGAGGTTCGCCGAAAGCATCGGCCAACCTCGAATACGCGGACACGCCTGGTGCGGCGGTTGAGGTTGTAGGCCAAGGTGCCGACGAGTCCGCCGATCAAGCCCGAGCGCATGACGCTCATCTGGCTGGCAATCGGGTTGGACAATTTGATCGGATTGGAATTGGGGTAGAAATCAGTTTCCCAATTTGCGTCTACAAAACTGAAATTGACCACTTCCTGATAGTCGCGTTCGGCAAGCTGACGGCGCAACTGCATCGGTGTGCGCCGTTCTTCCGGCAGCAGCGGCATGGTCAGCAGGCCTTTGGGCGTAGGGGATGGGATGTTGTCGTAGCCGTGCAGACGGGCGATTTCTTCGATGAGATCTTCTTCGATCTCGATATCGTAGCGATATGACGGCGGGGTTACGACGAAGTCATTTTCCTCGCACTGCATCGGGAATCCAAGGCCTTGCAAGAGCTTTTCGATTTGCGCAGGACTGAGCGGAATGCCGAGGACTTTGGCGGCGCGCGCGCTGCGCAGTTTGACCGGTGTTCGGGAAGGCAAATTGATTGGCGAAATGGCTTCGACCACTGGTCCCGGGCTGCCCCCGCAGATATCGAGGATCAGTTGCGTGGCGCGCTCGATTGCATTGCGCTGCAGTTTGAAATCAACACCGCGCTCGTAGCGATACGAGGCATCACTGGAAAATCCCAATGCGCGGGCCTTGCCGGCAATTGCAGCGGGTGCAAAGAAAGCGCTTTCGAGGAACAGTTCCGTGGTTGCAGAACTGATGCCGCTGTCTTCGCCGCCCATGATGCCGGCGAGTGCCAGCGCACGTCTGCCGCCGTGTTCATCGGCAATCAATGCCGTATCTGCAGCGGGGCTGACAATCTGCTCGTTGAGCAACTTGAGCTGTTCGCCGGGTCCTGGGAAACGCACATGAATGCTGCCCGTGAGTTGCTCATTGTCGAAGGCGTGCAGAGGCTGTCCGAGTTCCAGCATGACATAGTTGGTGACATCAACCAGCGCACTGATCGACCGGATACCGCTGCGCTCCAGGCGTTGTTTCATCCAGTAAGGTGTCGGCGCTTTGGCATTGACTGCACTGATGATGCGGCCGCAGTAGCGCGGGCAGGCACTGGGCGCATCGAGCACGATCTGGCGCTGCTTGTCGTGGACGGCAGGTACGGCCAGGACTGCAGGCAGGTTCAGGGGCGCACCGCTCAATGCGGCGACTTCGCGGGCGATGCCCTGCAATGAAAGGCAGTCAGCACGGTTCGGAGTGAGTTTCAGGGTGAGCAGTGTATCGTCGAGCATGAGGTGCTCGCGGATGTTTTGTCCCACTGATGCGTCATCTGCCAACGCGAGCAGGCCGCCATGATCTTCCGAAATGCCTAGTTCGCGCGCCGAGCAAAGCATGCCGCAAGATTCGATGCCGCGTACTTTGGCTTTCTTGATGCGCAGCCCGGGTAATTCGGCGCCAACCAAGGCGCAGGGCACCTTCATTCCGGCAGCAACATTGGGCGCGCCGCACACAATTTGCAAGGGCTCGCCCAAACCTGCGTCAACCCGACAGAGTTTGAGTTTGTCGGCGTCGGGGTGCTTGTCGACAGACAGCACCTGGGCGACCACGATGCCGGTGAAGGGTGGCGCTGCAGGCTGCATCTCCTCGACTTCGAGGCCAGCCATGGTCAACAGATGGGAGAGTTCGCCGCTCGACAGCGGCGGATTGACCATGCTACGGAGCCAGTGTTCAGAAAACTGCATGTTGGTAGGTCAGTTGAATTGCGAGAGGAAGCGCAGATCGCCGTCAAAGAACAGGCGCAGGTCATCGATGCCGTAGCGCAGCATGGTCAGACGATCCAGACCCATGCCGAAAGCGAAGCCGGTATAACGTTCGGCGTCGATGCCGGCGTTGCGTAACACTTTGGGATGCACCATGCCGCAACCGCCAATCTCCAGCCAGCGGCCTTCCATCGGCCCGCTCATGAAGGCGGCATCGATCTCGGCCGAGGGTTCGGTGAATGGGAAGAAAGAGGGGCGGAAGCGTGTCTTGAGGTCGTCACTCTCTAAGAAACGCCGCAGGAAATCTGCGACCACGCCCTTCAGGTCGGCAAAGCTGACATTTTCACCGACCCAGAGACCTTCGACCTGATGAAACATCGGTGAATGGGTGGCGTCGGAATCGACCCGATATACGCGTCCCGGGGCGATGATGCGGATCTCCGGCATGTGCTCGAGATGGCCGTATTGCGCCACGTGCGCCTGCATGTAGCGAATCTGCACCGGGCTGGTATGGGTGCGCAACAATACGCCGGGCGCATTGTCGAGGTAGAAGGTGTCGTGCATCGAACGCGCCGGATGATTTTCCGGCGTGTTGAGTGCGGTGAAGTTATACCAGTCCGCTTCGATTTCCGGGCCATCGGCGACCTCGAAACCGATCGAGCGGAACAGTTGCTCGATACGTTCCAAGGAGCGAATGGTCGGATGCAGCCCACCACGTCCCGGACCCCGGCCGGGCAGGGTGATGTCGAGCGCGGACACATCGAGCTGATTTTCTAGCGCGGCAAGCTTGATCGCCTCGCGCCTGGCGCCGAGCGCCGCCTCGATCTGATCCTTGGCGCGGTTGATGCTGGCGCCGGCGCTGCGCCGTTCTTCGGCTGGCATCTGTCCCAGGCTTTTGAGCAGTTCCGTCAGGGAACCGCTCTTGCCCAGGTAGCGCGCCTTGGCCTGCTCGAGTTGAGCGGCATCGTTGATGCCGGCAAACTCGGTAGTAGCCGCTGCGACAAGTTGTTCGACGTTGTGCATGGGAAGAAGCTGCGCGGAAACAGATCCTGTTTCCGCGCCAGCATTAATCAGGCTGCTGCGCTGGATACCAAATGGGATTTGGCCTGGTTCGCAAGCGCTGCGAAAGCGGGCTTGTCGAACACCGCAAGATCAGCCAGCACTTTGCGATCGACTTCAATGGCGGCTTTTTTGAGGCCGTTCATCAAAGCGCTGTAGTTCATGCCCAACTCGCGCGCACCGGCATTGATACGAGCGATCCAGAGCGCACGGAACTGACGTTTTCTCTGGCGGCGATCGCGGTAGGCATATTGCCCAGCCTTCATCACCGCTTCCTTGGCGATACGATAGACGCTCTTGCGACGCCCGCGATAACCCTTGGCTGCGTCAAGAACTTTCTTGTGGCGTGCGTGCGCCGTTACTCCGCGTTTGACTCTAGGCATTTGTCCGTCTCCTTATGCGTAGGGCATCATCGCGCGGACGGATTTCACGTCTGCGGCAACAACTCCAGTCGTTCCGCGCAATTGGCGTTTCGACTTGGTGGTTTTTTTGGTCAGAATGTGACGCTTGAAGGCGGAAGCACGCTTGATGCTGCCGCCGGGACGGGCCTTGAAGCGCTTTTTGGCGCCACTTTTGGTCTTCATCTTCGGCATCGAAGATCTCCTTTTTGACATGGCACCGGGTGGACTTCGCTATGAAGACACTTGGATGACCCGCAGCCACTTGTTGCGTCCGTTCCGCAGGGAGACATTCCCGCGCAACTGACGAATTCGCTACTTTCCTACTTTCTTGCTCGGCGCCAGCACCATGACCAACTGACGTCCTTCCATCTTCGGGAACTGTTCCACAACCCCATATTCCAGCAAATCGGCCTTGACCCTTTCCAGCAGCCGTATTCCAAATTCCTGGTGGGCCATTTCCCGGCCTCTAAAACGCAAAGTGACCTTGGTCTTGTCGCCTTCCTGCAAGAACTTGATCAGATTGCGTAACTTGATCTGGTAATCGCCCTCGTCGGTACCCGGGCGGAATTTTATTTCCTTGACCTGGATCTGCTTTTGCTTGAGTTTGGCATCATGCGCACGCTTGGCTTCCTGATACTTGAATTTGCCGAAATCCATCAGGCGGCATACCGGCGGCTGCGCCGTCGGCGCAATTTCTACCAGATCCACTCCTTTTTCTTCGGCCAGATCGAGTCCGGCACGTAGCGGCACGATCCCAAGTTGTTCACTATCCAGCCCGACCAAACGTATTTCGGGTGCGTTGATTTCCTCATTGACGCGGTGCGTCTTCTCTTGGGCGATGGTTCAGTTCTCCAAATAAACAAAAAAATTAGGCCACCGCGTGCTTTACACCTCGCACGCCCCGTTCCTGCTCCAGGCGTTGGATCAAAGATTCGGGAGACATCTGCCCGAGATCAAGGTTGCCACGGGCACGTACGGCGACCACCCCACTGGCCTTCTCCTTATCGCCTACCACGACAAGATAAGGCCGCTTCAACAAGCTATGCTCGCGTATTTTATAGTTAATTTTCTCTCCGCGCAAATCCGATTCAACCCGGAAGCCTGCCTTTCGGAGCTTTTCCATCACGCTCTGGGCATAATCGGCCTGGGCCTCGGAGATGTTCATGACTACCACCTGCACTGGAGAAAGCCATAAAGGAAATGCGCCAGCATGGTGTTCAATAAGGATGCCGATGAAGCGCTCGAGCGAACCAAGCACCGCGCGATGCAGCATCACCGGTGTGTGTCGCACATTGTCCTCACCTACGAATTCGGCACCGAGACGCTGCGGCAGGGAGAAATCGAGTTGCAATGTGCCGCATTGCCAGACACGGCCGAGGCAATCTTTCAGGGAGAACTCGATCTTCGGCCCATAGAAAGCGCCTTCACCGGGCTGCAGTTCAAAGGCAAGTCCTTTGGCCGCCAGTGATTCCGCCAAGGCCGCCTCGGCTCGATCCCATGCCGCATCCGAACCGATGCGTTTGTCGGGGCGGGTGGACAACTTGACCAGAATTTCCTCGAAGCCAAAATCGGCATAGACCTCGCGCAACAGGTCTATGAAAGCCAGAGATTCGGATTGCACCTGCTCTTCGGCGCAGAAAATATGCGCATCGTCCTGTACGAATGCACGAACGCGCATGATGCCGTGCAAGGCACCCGAGGGTTCATTCCTGTGACAGGAGCCAAATTCGGCGAGGCGCAACGGCAGTTCGCGATAACTTTTGATTCCCTGGTTGAATATTTGCACATGTCCCGGGCAGTTCATCGGCTTGACCGCATAGTCACGGTTTTCGGAAGAGGTCGTGAACATGCTCTCGTGGTAATTTTCCCAATGCCCGGACTTTTCCCAGAGCGCGCGGTCCATCACCTGCGGCGTCTTGACTTCACGGTAGCCGTGCTGGCCAAGCACACCGCGCATGTATTGTTCGATTTCCAGCCAGATTTTCCAGCCGTGCGGATGCCAGAACACCATGCCAGGCGCTTCATCCTGAAGGTGGAACAGGTCGAGTTGCTTCCCGAGCTTGCGGTGATCACGTTTTTCCGCCTCTTCAAGCATGTGCAAATAAGCATCAAGATCTTCCTTCTTCGCCCAGGCCGTGCCGTAGATCCGCTGCAGTTGCTCGTTTTTCGGATCGCCGCGCCAGTAGGCACCGGCCAGTTTCATGAGTTTGAAGACCTTCAACTTGCCTGTTGATGGCACGTGCGGGCCGCGGCAGAGGTCGACAAAATCGCCTTCGCGGTAAAGCGAAACCTGCTCGCCGGCAGGAATCGCCGCGATCAATTCTGCTTTGTAATGCTCACCGATTGACTTGAAGAACTCGATGGCCTTGTCTCTCGGCCAAACCTCGCGGGTTACCGGGAAATCCTGCTTGGCCAGTTCTGCCATGCGCTTTTCGATTGACGCCATGTCTTCGGGCGTAAATGGGCGCTGGTAGGCAAAGTCATAGTAGAAACCGTTTTCAACGGTCGGACCGATGGTCACCTGTGCATCCGGAAACAACTGCTTGACGGCATAGGCAAGCAAATGCGCAGTCGAGTGGCGGAGCACTTCGATTCCCTGGGCATCCTTGTCGGTAACGATAGCCAGGCTCGTGTCGTTTTCGATGCGATGCGATGTATCCACCAGTTTGCCATCGCACAGACCCGCCAAGGCCGCCTTGGCCAAACCGGAGCCGATCGAGGCTGCCACTTCTGCTACGCTGACTGGTTGCAGGAAATCGCGTCGGGAACCGTCGGGCAAGGTAATCGCCGGCATAATCAATTTTTCCGAAAGATGCAGCAAAATAAACGCGCGACCAAGACTCGCAATGCACTTCGGGCAGGGAGAGGTATTCTTGTCGCCGCAACCGTTTCACCATGAACAAATTCGGGATAACGTTCAAATTGCGGTGAAACCAATGTTTCTCATTATAACAAAAGCTTGTCAGAATCATTTGAACAAGTACCCTAGCTGCAGGGCCGGGGCTAAAGCAGATGAAAACTGACCGGTATCGTGTACCCACGGGAAGATTTGGCCGCTATTGTGACTGAGTTGCATGCGGCTACCGTTTGCAGAGACTCCTTCGCGGGTCCAAGCAGGTTATTGCTTGAATTTTATCGATGTTCTCAGCTTACAACGTGCATAATGCTGTCAGGGCGGTAAAATCATCGAACCGGCAAAGCGATAGCTTTGTACTTGTGTTTTTATTTTTGCCAATGCTAGGATGGCTTGGTTCCTTTACATGATTGAATGCGAGGACGGTAGCATTTACACCGGCATTACAGTGAATTTGACGCAACGCTATCAGGCGCATGCCAACGGTAAAGGCGCTCGTTATACGCGCTCCCATCCGCCCAGGTGTTTGTTGGCTAGTGTCGAGTATCCTGACAGGTCAGCGGCATTGAAGGCTGAATATATGATGAAGCGACTGAGCGCGGATGAAAAACGTGCTTTCTGTAAGCAGCAAGGTGTTTCAGTAAGGAAAAGCGTATGACTTCAGAGGAACAACCGCGTACTCCTACTCCCCCGGTCAATCCGCAGACCAGACTTCGCGAGTTGCTGGCTATCCCGGAGCGTTTGCGCACGGATGCCCAATGGGACGAGATCATTGAAATCGAGATCAGCATGGGACCAAAAAAGCTTCCCGGCAATGCGGCGAAGACATCGTCACAGTCACCCTCGCGTCAGCCCCAAGATAGAAAGCCGTCAGCGCCTGGCAAGCATATCCGCAAGCGGCGCACATGAGCAAGCCCAGCTAAAGCATCAGGGCATCCAGAATCAAAAATGAAAAGCCGTGCTGTCGGTTTGTGGGTAGACAGCTTTCTGGCCGAACGTAGAGTCCGCGCCAACTCGCTCATCATCACAATTTATGGCGACTCGATCGCGCCTCATGGCGGCACGGTCTGGCTCGGCAGTTTTATCCGCCTCGTCGCTCCGCTCGGGCTCAATCCGCGCATGGTTCGTACCAGTGTGTTTCGCCTCGCCAAAGAAAATTGGCTGGTCGCGGAGCAGCGTGGGCGAAAAAGTTACTACAGCCTGACTGCAACCGGTCGGCGCCGGTTTGAGCACGCCTACCGCCGCATTTACGATCAGCCTCAAACCCAGTGGGCGGGGGGGTGGCAGTTGGTATTGACAACCAGCGGAAAGCTTACCATTGCACAACGCGAAGTCTTGCGCAAGGATTTGCTTTGGGAAGGCTACGGAATCATTGCGCCCGGAGTCCTGGCCCACCCTTCAGACAGCAGCGATTCGCTGTTCGACATTCTTCAAGGCAACGGTGTCCTCGACAAGGTTGTCGTGATGCAGGGAAGGACGTTGCGGCCAAGTACGAGCATCCCGCTGCAAGACATGGTGCATGACTGCTGGAATCTGAAGGAAATCGCTGCCGATTACATGCGTTATATCGAACGTTTCCGGCCATTGCTGACTAACCTAAAGGCAGCCCACTCGCTCGACCCGGAACAATGCTTTGTCGTGCGCACCCTCTTGATGCACGAATTCCGACGCGTGTTGTTGCGCGACCCGCAACTTCCTCCGCAACTGCTTCCCAAGGATTGGCCTGGAGATATTGCGCGCCGTATATGCCGAGACTTGTACGGTGTCACACAATGTGCGACGGAACAGTATCTGATGGGACAACTTGAGACTGCGGCAGGCGCTTTACCCGAAGCGGCGGATTATTTTTACGAGCGTTTTGGCGGACTCTCGAACAAGGATTGTCTGCCAGAGGATGTGGCGGCCTGATCTAAAAGCAACTGCCCGTGGCGTTCCAAATTTGTGACTGATGGAAGCGCCGCAAAGCAAACTATTTGAAGTCTGCTCGGTTAGCCAGAGTCCGCCATTCGCCGTAAGCGACTGTCGGCACCACCTGTAGTTTTTTGCTGAGCTATGCAATCGTGTCGCCTTTTTTAAGGCACAGGCGATGGCGAAGAGGCACGGACCTGAATACTGGCGCAGACATCTAGAGGC
>Ga0172380_10000647_pt1 | contig 65208 bp, 53 predicted proteins | sample Leawe162metaG_FD_119747 | JGI IMG/M metagenome (GOLD analysis project Ga0172380, IMG submission 119747) | Leachate microbial communities from a municipal landfill in Southern Ontario, Canada - Leachate well 162 metaG | ecosystem: Engineered > Solid waste > Landfill > Unclassified | place... | reverse complement strand
TTCATTATTAGATCCATAGGTACCACACGCTGAAGTAGCGGCAGCGTACATGGTACGCGTTGATGCGGAAGGAGCAGAAGATAGAGAATAGGTACCACTAAACGATCCACTGGATAAACACGTTTGTGTCTCATTCGTAGAACTATACGTGCCACAAGCTGAAGTAAGAGCAGCATAGCGTGTTCGAGTGCTTGCGGAAGGAGGGGATGATAAACTATAACTACCTGTCCACGCGCCATTTGATTGACAGTTTTGAGTTTCACTTCCAGCTCCATACGTTCCACAGGCTGAGGTGAGGGAGGTATACATGGTGCGAGTTGTAGGATATGAAGGAGGTGAGGCGAGAGCATACGTTCCATCAAAATTTCCATTTGATTGACAGGTTTGAGTTTGGGAATCATAGCTATACGTACCACACGCGCTTGTTAAAGCGGTATAGCGCGTTCTCGTTGTATTGGATGGGGGAGAAGTTAGTGAATAACTTCCAGACCAAGAACCGCTTGACTGACATGATTGACTCTCACTTGTATAGCTATACGTTCCACAGGCTGAAGTGAGAGAGGTGTATCGTGTACGAGTATCAGCAGATGGGGGAGAAGTTAGTGAATAACTTCCAGACCAAGAACCGCTTGACTGACACGATTGACTCTCACTAGATGCTCCGTATGTTCCACAGGCTGAAGTTGCAGCAGCATATCGTGTACGAGTATCAGCAGATGGAGGAGAGGTAAGAGTGTATCCCATAACAGAAGACCACGCTCCATTATATCCACAGGTCTGTGTTTCGCTATCTGATCCATATATTCCACACGCAGAGGTACGCGCTCCGTATCTAGTTCTCGTTGTTATACTTGGTGGGGAAGTTAGAGAATACGTACCACTAAAAGATCCATTTGATAAACAGGTTTGTGTTTCACTATCAATGCTATAGGTACCACACGCAGAAGTAAGCGCTCCATATCGTAAGCGAGTTGTATTTGAGGGAGGTGATCCCATGGTTAGTCCAGTACCAGTCCATGCGCCACTCGATTGACAATATTGTGTTTCGGCAGTTGATCCATAGGTACCACACGCTGAAGTAAGTGGTCCATAAACAGTTCTATAGCTAGAGGGTGGTGCAAATGCCCACGTATAACTTCCAGTCCAACTTCCACTCGATTGACAATATTGTGTTTCTGAAGTTGATCCATATGCTCCGCACGCAGAAAAGAGTTGTGCATACATAGTTCTACTGCTTGTAGAGGGAGGTGAGGCAAGTGTATAGGATCCTGACCAGCTACCACTTGAAAGACATGTTTGTGATTCAGAAGAATACCCATACGTTCCGCAAGAAGATGTATTTGCTGCATGTCTCACTCGTGTTGAATATGCAGGTGGGGATGAATAAGTAAAAGTACCACTCCATCCACCCGCCGAACACGTTTGTGTTTCTCCCATGGTACCGTAGGTTCCGCACGCAGAAGTTGCGGGAGCATACATATACCGTGTTGAATTGGAAGGAGGACTGGTGAGTGTATACGATCCACTGAAAGAACCATTTGATTGACACGTTTGACCCTCACTCGTATATCCGTAGGTACCACATGAATTAGTTTGCGGGTTATATCGTGTTCGTGAGGTAACGGTAGGAGGTGAGGTGAGGGTAAATGTTCCTGACCAACTACCAGAGTTATAACATATTTGAGATTCACTCGAATATCCATATGTTCCGCACGAAGAAGTGAGTGCTGAATATGCAGTACGAGATGAGGTGGTATAGGTGGTATCAGTAAATGTACCAGACCATCCAGTACCACTCGCATTACAGTATTGCGTTTCACTCGCACCACTATATCCACAGGCGACAGAATAAGTTCTATAACGTACGCGAGAAGCACCTGGGGTGCAGGTCGCTCCACAGGTTCCTGCGGTAATTGATGAAGAAGAATATCCACAACCACCTCCCGAACAATATCCATTATATAAATAGGTGGTGCCTGAACAGGTGGAAGAAGGACAAGCACTTCCGGCGGTTCTCATACAGGATCCACCAGAACAACCCGCTCCTGCATAGGGAGTCATACCATCACAAAATCCATTTGCGCAGTTGTCGGTAGAATAATAACAAGCTCCGTTGGAACAATATCCATTGTAATAAGCCGTTGTACCTGAACAATAAGGATTACAGGTTACTCCTACACAGTTATTCCATCCGCACGCAGGAGAGTTATATTGAACAACGTAAGGAATACAGGCTCCGGTACAATCTTCCCAATCAGGTTCGTTATAGTATCGAGTATATCCAGAACAAAAATATTCAGTTTGACAGCCTCCATCGCAGTTGTTCCATAAAGCAGCTTCGGCAATAGAAACTGGCTCCATGAAAAATGAAGCCAGTACAATGAAAGCGAAAAAGACGACCGTAAGATATATTTTGCGTGACAGTAGTGCAGAAAGACTAAAATCACGCAAAAAAGTTGGTGTCATAGTATGGTGATGATTAACTAACTATTTGATAACAATTTTTCCCGTCATGGTTTTTCCTTCAGCATCTTTTGAGGTAAATGCATATTCTCCCGATTCATTTTTCTGAGCATCAAACGGAACGAGTGCTGCTTGTCCTTTTTTCAAATTGATATTCATATCAATAGGAGATGCAAATGAAACATTGTAATCCCCATCTATTGCAGAAAAAGCGATACGAGCAACTGCGCCCTTAGAAACAACAGTACTCACAGGACTAAATGCTCCCTTATCCATTTTTATTTCATAAATCTTATCAACATCTTTTATATCACCAAATGCGCCACCTGCAGCGCCACCGGTAGTAGACGCATTTTCAGGAGGAAGGGCGCTATCTTCAGTAGCTGGGTTTGTGGTGTCTGTTGTTGACTCCGGTGAAGAGGGGGAGAGGAAAACAAACAACGCAATAATAATAATAACGATAACTGCCACCACGCCGGTGACTATTTTTGTGGATTTTGTTGATCCACCATTTTCAGTACTCATATTTTTTTATGTGTTACTTATTAATTACTAATATATAAATATTATACTGCATTTGTTATTTAATAACCAGAGTTCCCTGTGCGTAACGAGGGGGACACGACTTCTGACAGACAAAAGTATATATGCCAGGGGTAATATAATGTGCGTCAAATCCAAATAAAGTAGAGCCTCCATGCGCCGCGGCAATGTAGGCTCCAATAGGAGGAGCAATAGCAAGATCGTATGCATCATCAACTGCAGTAAATTGAATACGCACACGATCAGTTCGTTCAATAACAATATGATCGGGAGTAAATCCATCAATCGTTTCCTGTAAATAAAACAATTTTGTCTTTCTGGTGTCGTTTGTTTTTATAGGTGCAGGAATAAGTTGGTCTGGTTTTGACAGAGTATAAGAATCAGGATGTTGTTCTGTAAATGGTTGAAATGATGGTTGGGGGATAGATGATACAGAAGGTGTGGTTGATGAAGCAATAGGTGTTATAAGAGAGGTGTCTTGATGAGAATTAGTAGGAGAGGATGAATACATAATCAGAGCAATGCCGCAGAGAAGAAAAACTCCTACAATAACAAAAATAACTTTGGTATGGTTTAAAATTTTGTGCATAGGTGAAACGTATTCTTTCTCACAAAAATATATGTATTAGTATAGCATAAAGTAAGTATATAAAAACCGTGTCAGGTAACACGGTTTTTATGATAAATAAAAAGATTTATTTATTGAGTCTTCAGAGGAGCTACAATAATATATCCAACAGCTTTTGATTTTAATCCACCACAGAGATCACAGTAGTAGGTAAATTTCCCTGTTGCTTGTGCTTGAAACTCAAGAACTTTTGTTTGTCCTTTTGATGCCGTTTGTTTCATATTATAGTCAGGAAACGTAATATCATATTCTTTATCAACGGCGGTAAAATTCACATGTATCGTATCTCCGGTGTAGGCAATAACCGTTGAAGGACTAAAGGTACCATTCTCTCCTTTAATTTCAAATACGCGTAATGAAGCAGAAACACCAGGGGCGGCAGAAGTAACTGCTTTGGGGATAGCAACGTCCTCAGGAACACTGGTAGCAGTTGCGCTTAAATCAGGAACCTCTATGTCTTGAGGAACTTCTGCGTGTGTCTCAGAAAGGGGAGTTCCTGAGCCTCCATCTTGAGAAGTTGGATTAGCTGGATTGGCTGAAGAAGAGGTGTTATCACTTTGTGCAAGAAGTAATCCAATAAGTCCTGCGATGATAAGTACCACAACACCGATGATAATATATAAAGTCTTTTTATCTATAGTCATAATAAACGTTTAATTATTTTTTTAAGTATAGCACAATTCATAATACGAACTCCATAATATATCCATTAGAAGTTTGCATTAAATGCATTTCCGTCATACGTACTATCTACTCCGTTGTAGAAGAATCCTACATAGTCGCTCTTACCCACGGTAGTGGTGAGTGTGGGGGAGACAGCTCCACCCCAACGCACCGTTCCAGGCCACGTGATCGTGTATGATCCGGTACCGCCTTGTTTTAAGACCAATTTATAGTTACCTCCGCTTTGTCCATTTGAGAAGGTGAAGGTCACATTTCCGGTAAGTACACAATGTTGGGTGTTTCCTGCATTCCAATCAATGGTAACCGCACCAGTACAATTGCCCTTGGTAATAAGACGAGAATAAAATGAACCAGATACATCAAGTTTATGGGTAGGCCCCGTCGTCCCGATGCCGACGTTGCCGGCGCTGTCAATTGTAACTCTGGGAAGATTTGAAGTTCCTAATTGTAATGGATAACTCCCAAGGGTATATAATGCTCCAGCATTTGCTATACCTCCCGAAGAAAACATTCCTGTTCCTATACTATCATTAACTCCTACATATAAATTATTTGTGTTATTAATTAAGCTTAGTGCAGCATATCCTGTTCCAGCAGTCTGAAATCTATTTTCTGTATTTCCAGAAGCAACATAAGTATGTAGTTTATAGTTCGGTGCCGTCGTCCCGATGCCGACATTGCCACCCGAAGGATTGAGTAATATCCCATAAGCTGTTGCGGATTGTAGAGTAGTATATCCGGTTGCTCCATTATATAGTTCTAAAGTCGCATTATAAGAATTACCATCAGTGCCCCATCCATTTCCTTGTCCGATCCTTCCTCCATTTGATAGGGCTATATCTCCATGTACCTGTAATTTTTTTACCGGATTTGCTATTCCAATTCCGACGTTGCCGGTGTTATTAATAACCAATAGAGCGTTTGATGTTTGGGCAATCGATGAATCGTGACTAGCAACCGAGGATTTTCTTCCAATCATGTAAGAATCAGTAGCACTATATGGAGTTCCCGCATACCATTCTTTCTGTGCTAGAGAATCATACATAAATACTCCTGTACCCCGCATACCAGATGAGCCGCTGCTTTTTAGAAGCATGTCAGCTGCCGTATAAGCACCTGTAGTAGCCCCCTCTAAAGTAAAGATACCTGTTGTTGCTGAATAAACATGTAGCTGGCTTCCCGGACTTGCAATTCCAATACCGACATTAGCAGGGAAGCTATAATTTCCACCTCCGGTATTTGCACCAAACGCACCAGAAGATACATTCGGGGCGGTTACCGTTCCTGAAAGAGCACCACTAAAAGCACTCGCGGTTACTGTACCAACGACATGAAGTGCTGTAGCAGGAGTAGTGGTTCCGATACCAAAGTTGCCAGAATTTTGCGGTACTATATAACTGTTACCATCTGTTGCAAGATGAATAGCACTAACCTGGGCGGAGTTATATAGATCCAAAACACCTTGGCCATAAGTTCCTATTTGAGATATTTGGGCTAAATGAGTAGCACTTGCTGGTGCTGCTGTTCTATATCCGTAGATATCAAATGGTATTTGCGTTCCTGAGGTATCAGTTTGGATATGTAATTTTGCTCCCGGACTCGTCGTTCCAATACCCACATTACCACCACCGAGAACAGTTACTCTTGCCGTATTGCTGGTTTCTAAAGTCAACGGAACAGCGGTATTGGTACCTATTATCAAACCACTCGAATAGGTGCCGATTTCACCAAACTCAGTGCCACCTGATTGCAACTTAATGAGTGTCTCTCCAGATCCATCCACAGTTAATTTTCCTCCGGGTGATACCGTTCCAATACCAACACTTCCATTACCGAGAATAGTAAATAAATCATTTGGGAAGAAAGAGGCTATAGCTCCATTTGCTGTACTTGCCGGAGAAAATTTAACTTGAAGTGCTGGTGAAGTTAAAGTAGAACTAATTCCCAAAGAAAGCATGGTTGATCCGTATGTGGTTGCTGTTTTAGCCCATGAGTCAGCTCCTAATGTATTCTGATAAGAGTTACTCGATAGGTAAGCCTCTGCTCCAGAATATCGAGTACCAACTGCTGCGGTATAGTTATCACCAATACGAATCTGAGTAACATTGGTTGCACCACCATTTATTTTCAAGCTCGTGGGTTCTACAGAACCACTCAAAGCTCCAATCTCCAATTTATACGAAGGACTTGCTACTCCAATTCCCATATTACCTGGAAAACTATAATTTCCACCGCCAGTATTTGCACCAAACGCACCCGAAGATACATTTCCCGCTACCACTGTCTGGGTTCCTCCTGCATATGCAGTTGTCTGTGTAGTACCATCAGGAAACTTAACACCACCTGAAGTTGATTCTATAGTTCCCGCAACAGATAGTTTTTGAGCAGGGGAGGCAGTACCGATACCGACGTTGCCACCTCCTGTAATCAAAGCATAATTATTTGTTGCACCACTTGCAGAAAAGTAACCACCGATATTTGTTCCAGTTGTACGTGTGCCACCTGCCTCACCTCGCATTCCATACGCTGCCGCGCTACCTGTTGTTGGATAGGCAACACCGTATAGTGCCGTTATTTCTTGGGTAGCGTCATAAACATATCCAGCAATAGCAGTGCCGTTTGTGAGGCTTTGTCGAACATCAAGTTTAACAGTAGATTGAGGTGCCGTTGTTCCGATACCGACGTTACCGGCTATTGTTGTATTTCCTGTCCCACTTATTGTTAATACTCCGTCCATTTGTATATTCCCACTGGTGTTGATACTTACCTTTGATGTACCTCCGTCAAAGAAATCCCAAGTTCCTGCGGTATTGTAATAATATAGTCCTCGGTTTGTTCCCGAATCCTGATTTATCAACCAACCGTCGCCAGAGTTCGTATTATAATAAGCTCCACCACGAACATCGCCTACCACATGCAAGGTTTTTCCCGGACTTGTTGTCCCTATCCCCACATTACCCGGAAAACTATAATTTCCACCCCCCGTATTACTACCAAACGCACCTGAGGAAACATTTCCGGAAACAATTGTTTGAGTCCCTCCTGCATATGCAGTGGTTTGTGTGGTGCCGTCAGGAAACTTAACACCACCTGAAGTTGATTCTATAGTTCCCGCAACAGATAGTTTTTGAGCAGGGGAGGCAGTCCCGATACCGACGTTTCCATTGTTTGCTTTTAATACTAATTGAGAACTATCTGTCCCAGCAGTAATTCTTAAATCTTCATTAGCTCCTGTATAAATCGCAGCATAAGTACTTCCAGTTTGATATGTTTTTAATTTTATTGTTCCATAATCACCAACAACAAATTCTGGTGTTCCAGCTGATATACCTGAGGAACTTACTACCAATCTTGATGTTGGTGCTATCGTTCCAATACCCACATTTCCACCTTGCAATACAGTTATTTTTGCTCCATTACTTGTTCCATCAGCAGCATATAATTCAAATCTATTAGCAGAATCTCCTCTGGAGAGTAAGTGCCACATAGGATTATTATTTTCAGCCAAAGTAAGACTTGCCGCATAATCCGTTGGAGAATTAATCGCTATTCCGGTATGACTAGATCCTTTTACTTCTAAACCAGATACGACGCCGTTATAGGTTCCGGGTGTTGCTGTTCCAATACCAACTTTGTCGGTTAAAGTACTTGTATATAAATAGCCACTGGTTGAATTACGTGTCCATGCACTTGCATTTCCTGTTCCTCCAGTAATATTTCCATTTTGATCTACGCGGAACAAATCAGCAGTGTCGGCAGAGTTACGAATAATAAAAGGGGAGTAGTCACTCGAAATAATACGAATTCCTTCAACCGCGGTTCCGGGATTCACTTGTAGCTTTGCGGTGGGTACGTTAGTACCTACACCAAGATTTCCATATTGAATAGAAGTTCCCTTGGTTACGTTAAGCGGTTGAATATAGAGTACGTTATCAGTACCAGCGAAGAATACATTTTGTGCAGTTCCTGTGGAATCTTTGAATTTAAATGCAAGGTTATTATCCATTAAAATACTCCCTCCAGAAACATGTAGTTTGGCACCAGGTGCTGTTGTTCCAATGCCAACGTTACCGGAAGTAATTCTAACTTTTTCAGAACCAGCCTCCTTAAATACAAGTGGTCCATTATAACTATCAATTTGCATCATTGATGCGAAAGCTCCAATAATACCTAAATAATCTGGATCTCCTTCAGATCCAAATAGAACCCTTGCTCCAGAACCATCTCCTTGGATGCTGGTTCGGTACGAAGTTCCTGATCGAATATCACCTAAAACATCTAGTTTTGATCCCGGATTTACCATTCCAATCCCTACATTTCCCGTGTTGTAATAAATACTGGTTCCGGTTGCCGTCCACGCCTGGGTGCCCGCAATTTGAGACCACGCTGTTTTACAATCACCGTTAATACAAAGTCCACCTGAAGTATTAATTTGTCCGCCTTGTACATCGAGTTTGTATCCAGGGTTAATAGCACCGATTCCTACATTGGTGCCGTTATCATAAATAAGAGTTGAGGCGTTAATGGTACTTGCAGTATTCCATTTTGCAATATAATTTGCGCTTCCACTTCCACTTACTCCTGCGATGTTTGCCCACGATGTACGACAATCAGAAGCAAAACAAAATGATCCAGCGGAAACTTGTCCAGAAAATGATCCGTCACGCCATCGTGCGGAAGGGTACGTACCCACATTATATGAACCGTCGGAATTAGGAATAAGATCGCTATCAAATGCAGCGGCGTTCACACGAGTAATAGCGGAGCGCAATGAACGAGCAATACGTTTTCCTCCGGCTGATTCTTGTGAGATAGCAATATCAATTTGGACAACATCTTTTGAGGCAGGTTGTGCAAAACGACGAAATTCTAAATTATCAATAGAAACTTTATCATTCGTAATGGCAAGTGGTGTCCCCGTTGCTCCCTGAGTAATATAAATACGATTATTCTGCAGAGAAATGCTTGTTGGATTTTGTGCGGCAACAGGCATCTGTAATACAAGCGTAGAACTCGGAATTCCTGATTCTCCTTCTATAATACTTGCCGCGCGTACATAACGTTGAATAGTTTGTATAGCAAAGTTTAATTGTCCAGAAACTTCATTCTGATTAAACTCCGCAATTTGAGTAGTGCTGATGGTATTTAACATACCACCGAAAATCCCGGCTGATATACCGAGAATACCCAAATAGATAATAAGTTCGGCCAACGAAAAACCTCTCCGCTGTTGTAAAAATGGTACGCGTATCATACGTGTGGTACTAACTGTGTATTATATATAGTACAGTGAATGTATAAATGAATAGTATCTATACATATACTATAGTACATACAGATAGTATACCGTATTCACGGGTAATACGCTATGAAAAAATGTGTACAACTTTTCTGCGCCCCCTTCCCCCCGTACCCATCTTACGATTCCCGGAATCGTAAGAACATAAATATAACTTTTAGTCTAGTAGTTTCGAGTCTAGTCTCTAGTCTAGGGTGATATCTCGCATGTCTCTGTCCGACACTTCTATTTTTGTAGTTGTATTTGCAGAAATTTTTGAAGAAGCAAATCGATCCATCCAATTCAGCATATATTTTTTATATTGAAGAGGTCCGCCAAAATAATTCAGAATAAAATCTCTTTGTGTAACCGAGGGAAAATTTTTCTTACCTATACAATCTGGAAAATTTGACCACCTATAAGATTCTAAGAAATGTAAAACATCTTTTTTGTTTTTTGAAAAACCAGATTCTTTACACCCTGGATCATACAGTTCTATGGGGTTGGCGTGAATATAAAATGGAATGTACGTGAGATATTCATCTGTATCAATAGGAACTGCCTGAAACCGTCCTTGAAACAAGGTTCCTGATCGTTCATTTTTTGTATTAAAATAATTTGCATATCCTCCTCCGAGTTTTTTCATAAACAATGTAATGCCATTTTCTACACGTTGTTTTACAAGTAAATGAAAATGATTGGGCATTATACAAAATGCAATAATATCAACAAGTAAGGTTCGCACCTTTTTTTGTATCTTACGATTCCCGACATCGTAAGATTGTAAGGAGGAGGTTTTGTAATAAATATTCTCCGCTGGTGATTCGTCATTAAATTCATATAAATCATGTATGAATCTAAAATAATCACCGTCTTCTAGAAATATAGTTCTTTTATCGACTCCTCTATTAAAAATATGATAGATACCGTCATTGGAGAAAGATATTTTTCTCATATTTATTTGTTTCTATTATTATATCTTACGATGTCGGGAATCGTAAATAGGGGGGGATTTCAGAATACTTCTAATGTATGCATAATTTGGAGAGAAGGGTGATTTTTGTACATTTTTATTGCCTTTTTTGATTTTGCATGACATGATAATACCTATTATGGAACAGATACGGAATTTTTGTATTATCGCACATATAGACCATGGAAAATCGACCCTCGCAGATCGATTACTTGAAGTGACCGGAACGATTGATAAACGAAAAATGAAGAATCAGTTCCTTGATCAATTAGAATTGGAGCGAGAGCGAGGTATTACTATAAAAATGACTCCAGTACGTATGCATTATACCGCTCCCGATGGCACAGTATATGTATTAAATCTTATTGATACGCCAGGGCATCCTGATTTTGGATATGAGGTGTCACGTGCACTGGAAGCAGTAGAGGGTGCTATTTTGTTAGTTGATGGTATGCAGGGAATTCAAGCCCAAACACTTTCTAATTTATATTCTGCACAGAAAGCAGGGCTTACGATTGTTGGTGCGGTGAATAAAGTTGATATGCATATTCCCAATATTGATATAGTGTTAGAGGAAACAGCAAAACTTATTAATACAACACCAGATAAGATTCATCGGATTTCAGGAAAGACGGGTGAAGGAGTTGCAGCTTTATTAGAAGATATTGTTCGTCTTGTTCCTCCTCCCCGTAAAAAAGAATCTGTTCCTCAGGGAGTTTCACGAGCACTTGTTTTTGATTCTTTTTATGATGATCATAAAGGAATTATTGCGGTGGTGCGTTTATTTGATGGCGTATTGCGGAAAGGCATGACTGCTGAACTTATGGCGGTTAGAGAAAAAATTGTAATTAAAGAAGTGGGGTATGTAACTCCTAAAATGAATGAGTCACCAGAGGTTGGTGAGGGAGAAATTGGCTATGTGGTAACGGGGTTAAAAGATCCTCATAAGATAAAAATTGGAGATACTATTTTAGTAAAAAATACACTTACTCACGTTTCTCATGCGATTACACTCGCACTACCTGGATATAAAGAACCAAATCCCGTCGTATTCGTTTCTTTCTTTCCTGATGAGGCTGATGATTATGATGATTTAAAAAAATCATTAGAACGTTTGAAATTAAATGATTCTTCTTTTTCATATGAACCTGATTTTAACGAAGTATTGGGGCGTGGATTTAAAGGGGGATTTTTGGGTAAACTACATTTTGAAATTATTGCACAACGATTAGATAGAGAATTTCATATCCGCACTATTACTTCATTTCCCTCTGTTTCATATAAATTGAAGGTGGCACCAAAATTATTACCGCATATTAAACGAGATGAAGCAGGATATGTGCACATACAGAATCCGAAAGATCTTCCTATGGAATTTGAAGAAATTTTAGAACCTCTCATAAAAATAGAGCTTGTGTGTCCGTCACATCTCATTGGTCCGGTGTTAGGATTACAAGAATCGTTTCGATGGGAGCAGGTTATGACCGAAACACTAGGAGATCGGGTTATTATTCGTACCCGTATGCCACTTGCAGAATTAATATCTGATTTTGACGATAGACTGAAATCTATCTCAGGAGGATTTGCTTCATTTAACTATGAGGCAGATGGATATCAGAAGAGTGAGTTAGCCCGTATGGATATTTTAGTAGCAGGGGAGTTTGTTCCTGGATTGTCACGCATCTTACCTAAAAATACACTTGAACGTGAAGCGCGTAAAATGGTTATTCAACTGAAAGAAGTATTACCGCGTCAGCAATTTACACAGGCTATTCAGGCACAAGCATTTGGAAGATTTGTGGCACGAGAAACAATTCCTGCAATGAAAAAAGATCTTGGAAATTTTGGAAAAAATGGAGGGGATCGTACGCGTAAAATGAAATTGTGGAAGAAACAAAAAGAAGGGAAAAAGAAATTGCTTTCTATGGCAAAAGTGCGTATTTCTCCGGAAGATTTTAAAAAACTTCTCTCAAAGTAATAATCTCCAAGGAGAAATAGAAAACTGAGTGTGTATTTTTTTGTTATTTATTTTTAACAGAAATTACAAAATCAGTTTTTTAATGTATACTAATGACATGTCTCTCAAGCGCGTGGTTACTTTTAGTATTTTGTTAGTTGTTCTCATCTTAATAGGTGTGGAGTTATTTTCTATGCTTGCGGATGCTAAAAAATTAAGACAAGAACATGTCGAAGTAACTCAGAAATTACAGGCGATTGAAGAAGAGAATAAAGATGTTGAAGATAATCAAGTATACTATAAAAATCCTGATAATTTAGAGAAAAGTTTGCGAGAGAAATTTAATTATAAAAGATCTGGAGAGATAATGATTATTGTAGTTCCAGAAAAACAACCATAACTATGGTACCATTATATAAATATTTTTGGCGTTCTTGGGGGGTGCGTGTGGGTGTATTTTGTGCGTTGATTCTTATAGTCGGCGGATACGTCTGTTACCGGATGGGGTGGTACCCTTTGGTATATGTAAATGGAACTGCAGTATGGGCGAGTGAATATCGTATGTCATTACGATTAACGCATAATTTTTATAGTAGTATTGCAAAACAAACAAAGATGCGCGTTCCACAAAATACCGAACTTGAAAAAATAGTATTTGATGGATTGGTTGATGATATTCTTATGACTGATGAACTTCATACACAGATGACTCCTCGTGAATTAGATCAAAAAACAGAAGAACAGGTGGATGCTATGATTTCTTCAGGAGATGGGCGGATACAGATGCTTGCATTAACACAAGAATCAGAATCAGATTCTCGTATATATCTTTTAAATCATATTGCACGAGGACAGCTTTTAACTGATTTATTTACCCTACAACAGAAGGAAATACTTCCGTGGCTTATGGAACAACGAAATAATACACATATTATTTTTGTGGGGGCTTCGGGCGTATGGAATGGAGAGAAGGGATATGAAAAAGATTTGTAGAATTTTTTAGGTCTCTATAAGAAGTATCTCTGTATGTGATATACTTGGTGCATATCATAGAGGTATACGAGAAGAGTTTTTTATGAAAGATGCGTTCAGAGAAGAATATAATAAAATTTGTACACCATCGTATTCTGCGCGGGGAGGATTTACGTTGATAGAAATGCTTATTTCCGTAACAATTCTTTCTATTATTACTGGAATAGGTATTCTCAATTTAACGAGTTATAAGAATCGTCACAGTTTTCAATTAGATAGTACCAATATATTAGAAGGTATTCGTAGTGCTCAAAATAAAGCTATTTTAGGAGAGGAGGGGACTGCGTGGGGAATTAAATTTAATCCCAGTACTGGTTCAGAAAGTGATACCTACCAGATATTTTCAGGTACCACATATACCACATCTTCAGTAGTAACAACTCAAACATTGAGCCGTGCTTCAAAATTTTCTAATCCTTCAACTGGTTTTTCTAAGGTTATTATTTTTTCTAAAACAACAGGAGTGCCAGATGTAGCACAAACCGTTGGTATTCAAACAGCAGCGGGAGGTGATGCGAATATTATCTCCGTTAGTAAATCATCATCCGTAAGTCAATTATCGGGAAAAGATTTGGTGGCATATTGGCCTCTTGACGAGGAGATAGGAGTGAACGCGTATGATGCATCGGGGAAAGGACATACAGGAACTCTCAATAATAGTCCAACATGGCAATCTTCAAGTTCAGGACTGTGCAGGACAGGGGGGTGTTTGGGTTTTGATGGAATTAATGATGAAATCAGTATTCCCAATAATGCGACTTATAAACCGAGTTCTATAACGCTTAGTTTTTGGGCTAATCTACAAAATCAATCAAAACGGCACGTGTTGGTAACTACGTGGTATGGATATACGACTGAAGTAAATTCTGATGGAACTTTTAAGTGGGGATTAAATGGTCTTACGGGTCAATATTTTGGAACGCAGAAAATAAATTGGAATGAGTGGGTGTATCTCACGGGAACTTTTGATAATACATCAAAACAGCAATGTATTTATATGAATGGAGTTATGAAGGAATGTCAGACAGTAACAGGGTCAATATCGTATCAATCAAATCCACTTTTTTTCTCTGGACATTGGGATAGGGTAAAGGGATTATTAGATGATGTGCGGGTGTATAATCGTGCGCTTGCAACAAGTGAGGTGAAAGCATTATATGAGAGCTATTAGAAAGTTTTATAATTTTTAATTTTGTAATTTTATAAATAAAACCTAATTTTTAAAATTTAAAACATTGATACCTTATTTAAAAATTCAAAAATGTGTGCTTAAAAATTGTGTATGTTAGATTTTTTCAAAAAGCTTAAAAACGCAAATGACGGACAACTTCTCATCGAGTTGTTAATTTCGTTGTTTGTGGGAGGTATGTTTTTGTTAGGAGCAACGTTAGGGGTAACTTCTATTTTACGCTACAGTTTTGAGACGCGAGGAAATCAAGCTGCGTCGGGATATGCAAACGATGTTTTAAATCAGGTACAGTTATTAGCTAATTCAGATTGGCATGGACTATATGACCTTTCAAAAGGATCTACGAATCACTATTTTTTAAATCAACGAGGATCAGCAACCGTTATTATTCCAGGTACTGAAAGTGTTTTATATAATGATGTGACTGCTGGGTTGATAGGGCAGTGGAAGTTTGATGAAGATATAGGAACAACCACATATGATACTTCAGGAAATGGAAATGATGGAGTTACAACAGGAGATCCTGCTCGTATCTCTTCCCCCGGTTGTATAGCGGGTGGATGCCTAGATTTTAATGGGACTAATAATGCATATGCGAAGAGCGATAATGATGTGTCTTTAAGTTCAGATCAAACATATTCCGTATGGGTGTATCCACGAGCAGTTAGTAGTCTGGTTGGAGTTTTAACGACTCATAATTATACCGTTCCATCAAATATCGGAATCAATATTGTGAGCAGTAGATTTGCTCCATCTATAGGATATACCGATGGGACGAGAGAATATAATTCTAAACAAAGTAATTTTGTGGTACCCACGAATACGTGGTCCCACGTTGTTCTTATATACAGCACAAACGATAATTCCATTAGTTTTTATATCAACGGTGAATTTGATAGTAAGTGGAATTTAAGTAAAACAGTTAGGTTTACTCCTGATAAAATATTTGTAGGACAGTGGTCGTATGCGTATGTGGGTAATTACAGATTAAATGGTCTTGTTGATGATGCGCGGGTCTATAATCGCGCATTAAGTGCGGAAGAAATAAAAAGCCTTTATGAAAGTCCTATTTATGACAGATATTTTTTCACAGAGAATACAAATAGAGATACAAACTTAAATATTGTTTCAAGTGGAGGGGTGGTTGATCCTTCAACTCAGAAAGTAACTGTGGGAGTCACGTGGGAAGGGGGGAGACAATTACAGCTCTACCATTATTTTATGAGAAATACTATTTTTGTATTACATAATAATAATTGGAGTGGAGGGCCTGGAAACACAGGAACAACTACCAGCGCAACCAGTACGTTTGCTGCATCGTATAATATCGCAACTTCAACGGTGGGGCAGATTAGTCTTGCAACAACTACGGTGAGTGGATGGCTTGAGTCAGCAACACTTGATACTCAAACACCGCAAGGTGCAGCGATTAATAGTGTGTTATGGCAAGGGGTACAGCCGGTGGGAACAAATGTAAAGTTTCAGATCGCAATGTCGAACAATGCCGACGGGCCATGGGGGTATGCTGGATATGATGGCTCTGGATCAACGTATTTTTCTCCTGCATCTTCTAATATATCAGTTGATGTAGAAAATTTTCATAACTATCGATATTTTAGATATAAAATTTTCCTGAATCCCAGTGGGGGAGCCGGTCCTATAGTCATGGGATCAATGATTAACTGGAGTAAATAAACATAACGACTATGTATATGATTTTGAATATATTTCAAAAACTTCGTTCGTCTTCGAATTATTCTGTACGGAGAGGTGTTGTTTCTATTACTACGGTAATGATTATTGGTACGGTGATTATGGAAACTGCTTTAGTAGGGCTTGTTGTTGCGTATCTAGTGGGTGAACAAGGAATGGGGGTACGCGCGTCATATAGTGCGACCGCAGCTGCGGAATCAGGTATCTCTGATGTACTATTACATATTGCACGAAACAAAGATTGGGTACCTTCAATAAGTCCATATACTATACAAGTAGGAAGTTTTACAGTTCAAGTTGCAGTAACAAAAACACCAATTGACTCACGATTTAGTCAATATACTGTTGTGGCAACAGGAAGAGCATTAACAAAGAGAGTGCAAATTCAAAGTATCTTTGTGGTAGATGGTTATTTGGGTTCAGTAAATCAACAGTCACTGACCGAGTTATAAATAAAGTAGCATGGTGCGACAGATTTATTTTGTGAATCGATAGTTTTTATATTATACTAAAAGACAGGAACGAAGACTCATGAATATTTTATTTCTAAAGAAAATTATACGAATTGTACGTCCTCAAATTGAGATTGGGGGGCTTGAAATAACTGATGCAGGAATTGTGTTTTTTTCTATCGCGCCAGAAACACTCCGAGTTACTCGGCATTCAGTTCCTCTCGAAGCGGGTATTATTCAAGAGGGAAAAATAAAACAACAAGAAGCATTTATAAAAAGTCTAAAACTGTTACATAAACAGATCACCTCAAAAGAAAAAAAGGAAATTCCAGTTATTGTAACTATTTCTGATGAGAATATTTTTACGCAATTATTTACCCTTCCTCAGTTGTCAGAGGGATCGTTTGAGGAGGCTGTCCGACTTAATATGCAGACGATTTCTCCCATTAATTTTTCTGAGGCATATTCTGGATGGGAAAAAATAGAATCCACGGTACACGTTCCAGATGTAGAAATTATTTCTTCTTTTGTAGAAAAGTCTATCATTGATATATTTTTAAGATGTTTGAGAAAGGGGGGATTTTCAGCTGTTGCAATTGAACATAGGTCCATGTCTCTTGCTCGTTTTATTGTGCAACGCGAACCATCATTTGTAAAAACAAAATCATATTTATTACTTCATATAGGAGGTGATGGAATCACTATGGCTGTGATTACTCGAGGACATCTTTGCTTTGATAAATTTTCTTCATGGCAAACAATTTTAAAAGAAATACACGCAACGCGAGATATTATTTTTTCAGATTTTGCAACGCTTATTATACGAGAGATACATCAGGTGACTAACTTTTTTGTAGGGAGGCATCACGATCCTATTGCGGGAGTATATATTATAGGGGGAGCTATGGAAAAACAGCTTCTTGAAGTTCTTAAAAATAAATTTTCATTTGGAGTGTTTCCTCTTACCGTTACGAATGCACCAAGTGATGAGGCGTGGTTTGTGGGGGCAGGTGCTGCACTCCGAGGAGTTATTGACCGCTCAGAAGATACAGCTATTAGCTTAACTCCCGAAGATACACGAAGCATGTTATTGCAAGCGCAAATAAATACGTTTATTGGTGCGTGGCGTACGATGATACTCATATCAGGAACTATTATTCTCGCGGCATTTATCGGAATTTATATATTTTTAAACCATTTAGTGGGAACTATTTCTGATGATTTGAATACCTCAATTACCTCTGCGAGTGTTACGCGATACAATGAATTAAAACAGGAAGCAACCGCATTTAATGATGCGGTAGTACGCGCATCTACCGTACAAAATCAACAAGTACGATGGCACGCAGTACTCTCAGATTTATATAATCAAACAGGTCCCTTGGTAGCGATCGATAGAATCTATGTACAGTCATCAGATTCGGGTATTACGTTAAATGCTCGAACAAATAAAGAAGAATCCGCGATTGAATTCAAAAGGAAACTTGAGCAACTTTCCTCTGTAACAAACGTACAACTTCCTCTCACAAGTATTACGCAGGTAGATCAAAACACCATCGTTTTCAAGATTACTATGAATAAGAAATAAACACTGGAATGAAGAAAAAATTTTTACCAAAACAGATAGAAAAAAAGTGGCAAAAAGAGTGGGAATCAAAAAATATATATAGCGCAAAAGATTTTTCTAAAAAGAAAAAATATTATACTCTTGTTGAATTTCCATATCCATCAGGAGATGGATTACATACAGGCCACGTGCGCGGATATACCGCGATGGATATCATCGCGCGTAAACGACGTATGGAGGGATATAATGTTCTCTATCCTATTGGATGGGATGCATTTGGGTTACCAACCGAAAATTATGCTATACAAAAAGGAATTCATCCTTCGGTGGTTACAAAAAAAAATACCGACACATTTCGCCGTCAGCTCAAAGCGCTCGGATTTTCATTTGATTGGAAACGAGAAGTAAACACCACTGATCCAGAGTATTATAAATGGACGCAATGGATATTTTTGCAGTTATATACGCATGGTCTTGCATATAAGAAGAAGATGTATATTAACTGGTGTCCGAAAGATAAGATCGGACTTGCAAACGAGGAGGTAGTTGATGGCGCGTGTGAACGATGTGGGACAAAAGTAGAGCAAAAAGAAAAAGAACAATGGCTCTTACGCATTACCGCATATGCAGATAAATTACTCGCAGGATTAGATACCGTTGATTATATTGAAGCGGCAAAGACACAGCAGAAGAATTGGATCGGACGCTCAGAGGGAGCTTTAGTAAAATTTCCGATTGTGACCGCTCAAAAAAAGCCACTTATGGATGGTGTCGAGGTATTTACGACACGGGTGGATACTATCTTTGGATGTACCTATCTCGTCGTTAACCCAGAACACCCCATACTCGCTACGCATCGTGCATATATTCAAAATTGGGATGAGATTGAAGCATATAGCATACAGGCAAAGAAAAAATCAGAATTACAACGTATTGATACTTCAAAAGAAAAAACAGGAGTCTTGATACAGGGGATACACGCTCATAATCTTGCGAATAAAAAAGAGATTCCTATTTTTGTTTCTGATTATGTATTAGCTACGTATGGAACGGGGGCTATTATGGCAGTCCCTGCTCATGATGAACGTGATTTTCAATTTGCAAAGAAATTTAATTTACCGATCGTGTCTGTTGTTTCTAAAGACGCACAATCACGTCTCGACAAAGAAGAAATGTATACCGGCGAGGGATTTATTATAAATTCGGGTACATTCACAGGCATGACGAGTAAGCACGCGAAGTCAGCTATAGCCAAATTTGTTCATGGAAAATCTCAGACACAATATCATCTGCGTGATTGGGTTTTTTCACGACAACATTATTGGGGAGAACCTATACCATTAGTCTTTTGTAACGCATGTGCGGAACGTATACAAAAAGGAACACATACGGAGAATGAGTTTTCAAAAGGAGAACTCTTGAATCCGGGGTGGATTGCACTTTCTCATAAGGATGTTCCTGTGACTCTTCCTCGCGTAAGAAAATATGAACCAACGCATACAGGAGAATCTCCTCTCGCGGGAATAAAAAAGTGGGTCCACACAACGTGTCCGAAATGCGGAGCTCCTGCATTTCGAGAAACCGACACAATGCCTAACTGGGCAGGATCAAGCTGGTATTTTTTACGATACAGCGATCCAAAAAATAAGAAGGCCTGTGCTGATTATAAGAAAATGAAATATTGGATGTCTGTTGATTGGTATAATGGAGGCATGGAGCATACGACATTGCATTTACTCTATTCTCGTTTTTGGAATATCTTTCTGCATGATATAGGAGTTGTTCCTGTTTCAGAGCCATACAAAAAACGAACATCTCATGGAATGATTCTAGGAGAAGGAGGAATAAAAATGTCTAAATCAAGAGGAAATGTAGTGAATCCTGATAGTGTGGTACAAATATATGGTGCCGATGCTTTGCGGGTGTATGAAATGTTTATGGGTCCGTTTACACAATCGATAGCATGGGATGCGGGGAGTATTGCTGGTTGTAGTAGATTTCTGAATAAAGTATGGGATATTTCTACACAAAAAATTGTTTCTCGGGGGACACCGACTGATACTCTCTTATTACAGTTGCATACGACGATTAAGAAAGTAAGCGAAGATATTGAAACAATGAGTTTTAATACAGCCATTTCTTCTCTTATGATTTTTATAAATACGTGTTATGGATTGGATCAGATACCTCAAAAAGTATGGGAACAATTTCTTCGTATACTCGCGCCATTTGCTCCATTTATTACTGAAGAACTATGGTCTCAATTGGGTCACACTAAGAGTATTCATACGGAACCATGGCCATCATTTGAGAAGAAATATTTACAGTCAACAGTAACTTCTCTCGTCTGTCAGGTGAATGGAAAGAAGCGAGCCGTCATTGAAATTCCAACCGGAACTGAAAAAGAAGCGGCTATGAAAATTGCTCTACAAAATGATAGCTTCTGTAAGTATGTACAAGGGAAGGAGGTATTGAGGTCTATATTTGTTCCTGATAAGATTATTAATATTATTGTAAAAGAATAATTTATTTTCTACTCTCGTGATTAAGAATATTATGCTCGTCTTGCTTGTGGTTTTTTTCTTCTTGTATTTTTTTAATGCAATAGCACAAGTACGTAACAAGTTACCAGCTGAACGGGTTGCACCCTATATTGGATCGCACCGTTGAGAAGGTGTTATATATACTTTTAGATATGGATAAGCCCCAAGGTTCTTGGGGCTTATGATAAAAATTTGAACTGTGGGGAATCTACCAGCTTAGGTTGGTTATACCCACCCACGAATATAGAAGAACTATGATCAGGAGGATTATGTGTGTGATCTTTTTTAGTATACTCTTCATCATCCGTATATACGGGGGGTGAATGTTAACAAAACAAGAAAAAGAATGATGAAAAGTATTGTTAAAAATACTTTTACTTTTTTCAAAACAATATCTCCTCTGAATACCCCTCTAGGATATCTATAAAAAATGAAAAAATCAAATTGAATTGAAAGTCTATTGTTGGGGTCGTTCTAATAAGGTAGCTACTAATTTAATTTCTCTATCATTACGAAGGACAGTCATTTCTGCTTCCATGCCACCAGATGAGTCTTCAAGAAAATCTTCCAATGTATAGCGTTCGTTTAATTCTGTGCCGTTAATAGAGATAATAATATCATCTGCTCGCAATCCTGCGTGATCAGCAGGACTTTTAGGGATAACGGCGGGTTGATGAGGAGAGGGACTGGTAACAAAAATACCATGGGTACGGGCTAGTTTGAGTCCCAGTGAAATAGTAGGAGTGATAACAACATGGCGGACGCCCAAAAAAGCACGACGTATTTTCCCATATTGTTTTATATCCTCAAGATCATTTTTGATTGCATTAATAGGTATTGCGAATCCAATATTTTCTGCACGGGCTACATTAGCTGAGTTAATACCGATAACAGATCCACTGCTATCAATAAGAGGTCCTCCTGAATTTCCAGGGTTAATTGCGGCATCGGTTTGTATTAAATCATGAAGTACTTCTTTTCTATCTTCACTATGTGCTTCAATAGTTCTTCCGAGTCCTGATATAATGCCTCGTGAAATAGTATCGGGAAAAACTCCCAATACATCACCAATAGCATATACTGTTTGTCCTAATTTTATCTGTGTGGAATCTCCCAAAGAAAGTGTGGGAAATGTATCTCCATGCATAATTTGTAGATATGCTACATCATGCACAGGATCCATATCAATAAGCTGTGCTTTATGTATGGTGTTATCATGCAGAGTTACTTCATAATCAAGAGATCCTTCTTTAATAACATGTATATTCGTAATAACAATTCCCGTGGTATCAGCAATGAATCCAGAACCACCTCCACAATCAAGTTGTTCATCTTCTCTCTGATCATGAGTGACTTTAATTTTTGATTTATTGCGTTCAAATACAGGAAAACTCTGTTTTATTTTTTGAACAGAGGGGGTGGTTATCTTTTTTGAAACGCTAATGGAAACAATAGCGGGGAGAGAGCGTTCTATTATTTCAATACGATTTTCTTCTTCTTGAGTCATAAAATGGGGGATTAGTGATAAGAGAGTGGGCGATATTTAATGATGTGTAGTTATTTCTTCAGATACCATCCGATACTCATACAAATAATTCCTCCAAGTCCAATCCATGACCACAAGGACCATTCAAAAAATGAAATAGTTAATAAGAGTGCTATCGCAATAATAAACAAGATAGTTTTTTTTCTTTGATTCAGTTTCATATATGTAGATACAGAATAGTATAGCTTTTATTTATGGAGTACGCTATCTCATTTTTAATGAGAGGGTACATTAGGGAAGTGTTTGTATATAGAAAAAAATTCCTCCCGCAAGAAACAAAGTTGCTATAGATAACAAAATATATTTTTTAGATCCCTTATACAAAGGAACTATAACGTGTCGGGATGTTCCTGTAAAATCTACTCGTACCGCACATACATCTTCGTGGTTTTGAGATTGGGGTGATGATCGTGCGATGTGGAATGCTTTTTCTATATCTTGAGTGGGCCACTTATTCTCTTGTAATATGGCGGTAATATCTTGTTCGGGGACACAGGCATGTAGTTGATTTACGATATATGGCACCAATTTATTATGAGACATATGGTATATGAAACTGATAATATATGTAGTATACCTTATTTTATATATAAAAAAAGAGAATATATAATTGGTCTGGCATATTTTAATGTAGTACAAACAAGTGTTTCTCTTTTTTCTATTTTGTTGGCATTTAGTGTTTCTGCTATAATTGGAATTGTGTTTGGATGGTATCCTGCACGAAGTGCTTCAAAATTAAACCCTATTGATGCATTACGATATGAGTAGATAAAAGATATATTACACAACTAAATTAATTAATAATTAAATAGAAACATAATGAATAAAAAAACAGTTATTATCGGAGCCATAGTATGGATTTTTATTGTTGTTGGTGTGGTGGTTATAGTGAATCAACCAGAGACTCCTCGATTAGATTCGATTATACAAGATGTAAAAAATACAAATACACAATCAGCTGAATCAGTTGTGGGAACTTCAACCGAGACAATAACACAAAAACAATTTACTCTTGCGGAAGTTGCGCAACATGCTTCGAAGGCAAGTTGTTATACAGCTGTGAAGGGAAATGTATATGATCTTACGCCGGCTATAGATGCACATCCAGGAGGAGCAGAAAAGATGATGCGTATATGTGGTATTGAGGGAACAAGTATATTTACTGGTAAACATGGAGGACAGCCTCTCCCAGAAGCAGGACTCGCAAAATTACAAATTGGAGTCTTAATTCAATAATCATCCTATTATAAATTCAAAAATAAAATATCACGTATAAAGTGATATTTTATTTTTGTATACATAGAACTTATAAATATATTTTGATATGATTGCATTATGTTAGAAGTAAAACCATTTCCTAAACCCATTTCATTTAAAAAACTTTTTGGTCCCAGTTTTATTATTCTTGCTTTGGGACTTGGATCTGGGGAGATTATCTTATGGCCATACCTCGTTGCGAATTATGGGTTGGGCATTGCGTGGGGTGCAATACTGGGGATTACCTTTCAATATTTTATGAATATGGAAATCGAACGGTACGCTTTGGTAAAAGGAGAGAGTGTCTTTGTGGGAATATATAGATTTTGTAAACCGGCGGTATATTGGTTTATTATCTCAACATTCATTGGATTTGGGTTACCAGGGATTATTTCTGCTTCTGCTCAAGTTATGGGAAACATTCTTGGTCTCGAGGATTTCAAATGGCTCGCCATAGTTCTTCTGTTATTGATTGGGATTATTTTAAGTGTTGGAAAGACAGTGTATGGCGTTGTGGAGCGTATCACTAAAACGACACTGCTTATCGGAATTCCATTTATATTCTTGTTAGTAATTGTTATGAGTATAAAAGCAGATTGGGTGGCTTTATTGGGGGGTATGGTGGGGGTGGGAGATCAATTCTTATTTCTGCCAGAGGGGATAGCTATTGCATCTTTTCTCGCTGCGTTTGCCTATTCTGGAGCTGGGGGAAATTTAAATTTAACGCAATCAATCTATGTTAAAGAAAAAGGATATGGCATGGGATTCTACGCACAAAGGATTACGGGTTTATTCTCTAAAAAAGAAAAGAGTGAGGTTCAGTTGCGGGGAGTGGATTGCGAAATAAACGAAGAAACTATTTCTCGTTTTAAAAAATGGTGGAGATTAATAAGTGTAGAACATGCATTAGTCTTTTGGTTTTTGGGAATTGTGTCTATGCTTTTACTTATGCTCTTATCATATAGTACCACATATGGAGCACCGGGAAATTTTGAGGGTATTTATTTTGTTATTTATGAAGGACTGAGTATTGGTCAGGAAATTGCTCCATTTATAGGGGTACTATTTCTCTTGGTTGTTTCGATTATGTTATTTCAAACCCAATTGGGTATTATGGATTCAACGTCTCGTATTATGGCAGAGAATGTGGCTATAAGAGAATTAGACAAGAAAAAAACAAACAAAATAAATCTTTCGAAAATTTATTTTGTCTTTATATGGGGACAAATTTTATTTGGGATCATCTTATTTTTATGTAATGTATATGAACCTAAAACTCTTATTGTTTTAGGAGCGGTTATTAACGCGTTTGCTATGTTTGTGCATATTGCTTTGATTTTTATATTAAATCACAGAGAATTACCCAAACCATTTCGTCCTAGTTGGACACGAAAGATTATTATTATCACCACGTTTTTATTTTTTGGATTTTTTAGTGTATGGGTATTGTGGGGTGCACTGTAAGGATGTGTGTCTCTTCTTGTTCATTCAGATGACTCTCTCTATTATTTGAATGAAATGTATTTCACTTTTAGTGAGTAAAGTTTCATGTGCGGAGGGTACAGGATTTGAACCTGTGAGGGGATTTGACTCCCCAAGCGCATTTCGAGTGCGCCGCACTAGACCACTATGCGAACCCTCCATATTGTACGAGGTGAGTATATCATATTGAACTTATACCTACTGATCGTACGTTGCTAAAGGCTATAGCCGATAGAGCGCAGATAGGACTTTGGCACGCCTCTATAAAATACTACGATTGATTTTTGGGGTGTTCTTTTTCATATTTTGTCACAGCTTCTAATAACTCATCTTCTGGAAAACAAGAGATTGCATGTGCAAACGTTTCTATATCGACATCTTTAATAAGACCATTTTCTCTCACGAGGGGAATGTGTTGTCTTTTGGGTATGTGGGCATTTTTATGGGGATAATGTATTATAAAAAACTCGGAATCTTCGGTGACTTCGTAGGGGTTCTCGTTCTTCATAATATCTCGTACCCGATCGATGTCTTTTTCAAATTTTCTCTCTTCTTTTTCTCTTGTTTCCTTTGTTTTTACATAATCAAGTCTTGGTTGTTTTTCCATATAAATATATAAATATACTATACAAAAAATAATAGAATTTGGAAAGTCTCTCCACATAAAATCCCCAAAGGGATTATATATGTGGACCCACGGGGAGTCGCCTACAAGTTTTGTTTCGCCGTCGCTCAACAAACTCGCAGGCCGCCCCTCGCGATGCATTCTACTGAATGCATAACGCTGCGGTCTTCGCCTCCCCGACATTTCATAAGTAGTTGTGAAATTTTTTTTCACATATAAAAATTCTACAAAGGGATTATATATGTGGACCCACGGGGAGTCGAACCCCGACCTATTCCATGCCATGGAATCGTTCTACCGCTATACTATGGGCCCAGCTTTTCTTCTCTGCGCTGGTATAATACAATACAAGAGATGGTTTTTCAAATCGCCCCTGTAGTTTAATGGATAAAACAGTCCCGTCCTAAGGGATAGATCCTTGTTCGATTCAAGGTGGGGGCACTGAATATATTTTCAATGTCTAAGAAACATATTTTTTTAGTAACAACGCTTCTTCTAAGTATTTTTGTGCTGATTTTTTTGAGCACTACGGGACCGTTTCGTTCTCAAACGATTCATAAAGAAGTGACCTCAAAAATCCTCAAGGGAGGGGAATGGCTCTTACGCTACGAGGGAGAGTTTCGTGATCCGGGAATTTTATGGATATTATCAAAAATAAATAAAAAATATTGTAATAAAGAATCCGTTACTCAATTTATTAAGAGCACATTCCAAAGAGAATTTGCACATGATCCTATACAAAAAGGGTACGGAAGACTCTTAGAAATTCCAATTGAGTACGAAATAGATAACGCGAGGTTACAAGCGAGAGAGACGCAGTATGATAATTTACTTTTACCAGTAATATATTGTGATCAGAAAACTATAGCCACCGCGACACAAAAAGAAATATTTAATACATCTGTATATGGATATGATCTTACCCATAGATTACTTGCACTCTTATTTTTAAAACAGAATAATTGTATCGATTCTGATACCGCTGACGGAGTGATCTATCAGATGGTGAATCAAATATACAATGATCTCGATACAGTGGGGGTTGATTTATATGCTGAAAAAATTGCCTTTATTGAATTTGCGGGGTATACAAATCTTATAAACGAAAAAGAAATTCAAGAAATACTGGGCATGCAACAGAGTGGTGGTGCGTGGCAAGATCCTCTCTATCTTGAAGGAGTGGATAATCCTCATACCACAGCGTTATCACTATGGGCATTAGCTCAGTATTATAATATCTGTCCGTTTTAATGAGCTCAAGTAACTCAGATAGAATATCCAAATAGAATAGTATGAAACAGCAATGATGCTAAGTTTCTGAATAACAGTATTGGTATTAAGGTTATATAGTTTTTCAACTATTCTCCATATTTTTTCGCGATCGCGAAAAAATATGGAGAATAATAAACATCTTTTAATATTCAAAATTTGAACATTTTTTTCTGTAAAAAACAAAAAACTCCTTACAGAGTTCTCTTATTTTGTCGGGGCGCCGGGATTCGAACCCGGAATAAATCCTCCCAAAGGACTCGTGCTAGCCGTTACACTACGCCCCGAAGTAAAAACACCATAGCACACTATTTCTTGATTCTCAACAGGCTTTTAGGTACGATACTTTTGTACTGCTTCCATAGTTCAATGGATAGAACGACTCCCTTCTAAGGAGTAGATCTAGGTTCGATTCCTAGTGGGAGTACAGAATATAGAGATTCAGTTGATTTTTTCTTGTATTTTATATACTATACTGTATACCAAATGCCGCGGTAGCTCAGTGGTAGAGCAGACGCCTGAAGAGCGTCGTGTCGGGGGTCCAATTCCCTCCCGCGGCACACTTCGATTCACTGTATTCACTCAGTGTAAACACGAAGAAGTATGGTGGCTATAGTTTAGTGGTAAAACTCCAGTTTGTGGCACTGGTGTCGAGGGTTCAATTCCCTCTAGCCACCCCATAAAACAAAAAACAGCACGATAGCTGTTTTTTGTTTTGCTTGATATACTAAAGATATGAAAATATATCTCTCAATAAAATATTATTCGGACAATCAGAATCGTGAATTAATAGAAAACATATATAATTTTATACAGCCAGCCCATAGAGTTTCATGTATAATTCGAGATGGTGAAAAATGGGGGGAGATAAAATTCTCTCCACAGGAACTTATGAAAAAAACATTTGTTGAGATAGATGCATGTGATGCGTTGCTTGTTGAATTCTCGGAGAAAGGAGTGGGGATAGGTATTGAAATAGGATATGCTCACGCTCATAAAAAACCAATTATTGTCATTGCGCGTGAGGGAAGTGATATTTCTAATACTGTGAAAGGAGTTGCTCAAAAAATTATTTTCTATACTTCTTACGAAGATATGAAATCAAAACTTGCGTTGCTATGATATCTCTCTTAAAAAAAATCTTTAGAAGAATTCGTGCCAAAAGATTCTTATACGAACCGCTGGTAAAAATTGTGTTGGATGGCAAAGCGCTGATGCATAACTACGCATTATTTAATACTATTCAACCTGGATTACGTGTAGCGCCCGTGCTTAAAAGTAATGCGTATGGACACGGACTCATTTTGATCGCTCAAAAATTAGACAAAGAGAACGTTCCATTTTTTGTAGTGGATTCGTACTATGAAGCGCTTATACTAAAAAATGAAGGGATTATTTCTGATATATTGGTCATTGGCTATACACGCCCAGAAATTATACAGAACGCAAAACAAAAAGGGATAATCTTCACTATCGTTTCGTTTGATCAATTAAAAGAAATAGCGAATATCTGTACTCACAAAACACGATTTCACATAAAAATAGATACCGGCATGCATCGCCAAGGTATTGTGCTTGAAAATATACTAGAAGCAATTAATAGTATTCGGAACAATAAAAATATATATCTTGAAGGAGTCTGTTCTCATCTTGCTGATGCAGATACAAAAGACTCGCCACAGACCCAAAGACAGATAGAGATATGGAATGAATGGGGTGGTCGTTTTCAAAAAGAATTTTCTACCATACGATACACTCACGTGGAAGCTACCGCCGGTATTCTGTATGCCGATAAGATTCATGCGAATGTCGCACGCATAGGATTGGGATTGTACGGAATAGATTCTCCTTCTTATCAAAAGGGAAATCTTCTCCCGGTGTTATCTATGGAATCAATTGTGGTTGGTATAAAACACATACAAAAGGGAGAGAAGGTTGGGTATAACGGTACGTATGTCGCTTCACAGGACATGACCATTGGGGTAATACCTGTGGGATATTTTGAGGGAATTCCTCGAGGGCTCTCGAATAAAGGATATGTAAAAGTGAAAGGGGAGTATTGTCCGATTATAGGACGGGTGAGTATGAATATGATGAGTATTGATGTATCAAACGTACCAAACGTTGTAGAAGGAAATGGAGTGGAAATAATAAGCTCTCGCGTAGATGATAAAAATTCAATCATTGCTATGACACATACTTCTCAGATTCCATATGAAATTCTTGTTGCGTTACCTGAAAAAATACGAAGAGTATGGAAATGAGAAGAAATTGACATCAAAAATATTATGTTTTACTCTAAATTTAGAACAAAAAATGGAGTCATTTATGAAAGAAAGCGCAGAGTATCACCAGTTTGATAATATCAAAGAAGGGTCTGTTATTATGGTTCCTGGGACAATGGGATATGAGGTCGTTCTTAAGGAAAAACCCATAATTCAGAATGGCTGTTTAACTGTTGCCGTCAAGAGTATTATAGATCAGACAGGAAGGCAGCACTCTTTTCTTCTCAATAAGAATAAGGAATGGATATTAGATCTAAAGTTTAACGAGGGAGAAAATGAGTGGCAATTCTGTGGAAATGGTTCTCGATCTGCATATGCCGCTGCTCTCAATAGTATACTCATAGACTTTGAATATTAGTTTTTTATAAAAGCCATCTTTCGAGATGGCTTTATGCTAAAAAATGGCGTGTATACTTGCTTTTTTAAGGTTATAATGAGTTGTATTCAGTATTATCTTATGATAGAATAAAGCCAACGTTTAGGCGTTTTTTATTTCATACCATCATACCATCATGCCAAAAGAAGCAAAAAAAGAATCATCATATAGTGCAAAGGATATATTTGTATTAGAGGGACTCGAGCCAGTACGCAAACGTCCCGGTATGTATATCGGATCAACGGGTCCTGAAGGATTGCATCACCTTATTTGGGAAGTTGTTGATAACTCTATAGATGAGGCGATGGCAGGGTATGCAAAAAATATCCGAGTAGAATTATTACCAGATAGTTTTATTTCTGTTACTGATGATGGACGCGGTATTCCGGTAGACATTCATCCAAAAACCAAAAAATCGGCATTAGAAACAGCATTGTGTACATTGCATGCCGGAGGTAAATTTGGTGGTGATTCATATAAAGTTTCGGGGGGATTACACGGAGTAGGAGTTTCGGTGGTAAATGCACTTTCTACTTCTTTGAAAGCAGAAGTACATAAAGATGGAGGTATATATACACAAGAATACAAAATCGGAGTCCCTCAGTATGCGGTTAAGAAAATTGGAAAGACTGAAAAAACTGGAACAAAAATAACATTCCGTGCCGACGAATCAATCTTCACTGAAATAAAATACGATAGGAAAAAGATTATTGATCATTTACGTCAGCAAGCGTTTCTTGTTAAAGGGCTTCGCATCGAAATTATTGATCAACGAGAAGAAGTTCCCGTATATTATTCTTTTTGTTTTGAAGGAGGAATTATTTCGTTCTTAAAATATCTCAATGAATACAACGATCAGATTCAAGATGAGCCATTTTATGTAGACAAGGAATATGATGGTATGCCCGTTGAAGCGGCTTTTGTTTACAACGATGATACGGAAACACAGGAATTAAGTTTTGCAAATAATATTTATACTCCCGATGGGGGAATGCATTTAACAGGATTTCGAAGCGCTTTGACGCGTGTATTAAACGATTATGCGCGTGAACAAGGATATATAAAAGAGAAGGAAGAAAATTTTACCGGAGATGACGTTCGTGAGGGATTAGTTGCGGTTGTTTCTCTTAAATTACGAGAACCTCAATTTGAAGGACAAACAAAAGCACGATTAGGGAATCCTCCTGCACGAAGCGCCGTAGAGAGTATTGTCTCTGAAGCACTGAAGGAATTCTTACAAAAACATTCTGCGGAAGCAAAAGCAATTGTGGGGAAGGCATTACTTGCGGTGAAGGCGCGGAAAGCGGCAAAAGCAGCAAAGGAAACAGTATTACGCAAAGGTCCTTTTGAAGGACTCACCTTACCAGGAAAACTTGCGGATTGTACCTCACGAGATGCCGTAGAATCAGAATTGTTTATTGTGGAGGGAGACAGTGCAGGAGGAAGTGGAAAACAAGGGCGTGATAGACGATATCAGGCTATTTTGCCTTTACGAGGAAAGATTCTCAATGTAGAAAAAGCGCGTCTTGATAAAATGTTGGCAAATAATGAAATTAAATCAATGGTTATCGCACTAGGAACTGCCATTGGAAATGATTTCTCCATTGAAAAAATTCGATATCATAAAATCGTCATCATGACTGATGCTGATGTAGACGGTGCTCATATTTGTACTTTATTACTCACCCTGTTCTTCCGTTATTTCAGACCAGTGATTGAGAGTGGTTTTTTGTATATTGCACAACCACCGTTGTATCAAATAAAATCAGGAAAAGAGATTCGGTATGCATTTTCAGATGATGAAAAAGAAAAAATTATTCTCGAAATACAGAAAATAAAAGGAGAGAAGAAAAAAGAGAGAACTGAAAATAAAAAAATAAAAACTGAAGATATTGATGAATCACAAGGAGAGAATGGAGAAGGAGGTGAGTCCATAAAAGGAATTAGTGTGCAGAGATATAAAGGTTTAGGAGAAATGAATCCTGAGCAATTATGGGAAACCACAATGGATCCGAGTACCCGCGTTCTAAAGAAGGTGAATATTGATGACGCACAAGAGGCTGATCGCTTGTTTGATGTGCTTATGGGAGAAAAAGTCGCTCCTCGGAAGCACTTTATTCAAAGTCGAGCAACGACCGTAAAAAATCTTGACATATAGGTCATTGGCTTGTAGTATCTCTATATACCCCAGTTAGGTATATAGAGAAAGGGGGTTTTTTATTACACATATACATATGTCAAAAATAAAATCATATTTTTCTGAATCATATCAGGAATTACGTAAAGTAAATTGGCCGACACGAAAAGATACAATACACTTAACCATAGTGGTTATTGGTTTTTCATTAAGTGTGGCTATATTTTTGGGAATTCTCGACATGATGTTTTCCTATGGTATTAAATGGTTTATAACTTCGTAATATATACATACATTATGGAACCAGAGAAAAAAGAAAATACGAAACACCTCGCTTTTGATGAAAAAGCGAAAACACAGAAAGCGTGGTATGCCATCCATACATACTCAGGATATGAGGATGCGGTTGCCCGATATCTGAAACAACGCGTCGAATCACTTTCAATGAATGATAAAATTTTTAATGTTATTGTCCCAAAAGAAAAGAAAATTCGCATTAAGAATAATAAAAAGAAATCAGTGGAGGAAAAGATTTATCCGGGATATGTATTAGTACAAATGATCCTTTCGGAAGATTCATGGTATGTGGTACGGAATACGCCTCGCGTTATGGGATTTGTGGGACCCGATTCAACAAAGCCGACACCCCTTTCACAAGATGAAATTGAATATCTTATGGCACGCATGAGTGAAGGAGAGAATAAAGAAGCGCGATTTAAGATTGAGTGTGTTGTTGATGATTTGGTTAAAATTATAGATGGACCGTTCCGCGACTATGAAGGAAAAGTTTTGGAAGTAGACGAAGAGCATGGACGAGTGAAAGTGTCTGTGCCTGTGTTTGGACGGGATACCATTATAGAAATTGATTCAGGACAGTTACAGAAAATATAAGAAGAATTTTTAATTTCCAATTTTTAATTTTTAAATAATATTTAAACCTCAATGTTTAAAAATTAGAATTTAGGATTTATTTAAAAAATTAAAAAATTAAATATTATATAGATATGGCAAAAGCAATTAAAACAGTTATTAAATTACAACTTGAGGCAGGAAAGGCAAATCCCGCACCTCCAGTCGGAACCGCATTAGGACCACACGGTATTAACATTGGTCAATTCTGCCAACAGTTTAATGAAGCAACGAAAGATATGACAGGAAACATTGTTCCTGCAGAAATTACTATCTATGAAGATCGCACGTTTGAATTTAAATTAAAAACCTCTCCAGCATCTGATATGTTGCGTAAAGCGGCTGGTATAGAAAAGGGGGCGGCGAATCCATTGCGCAATAAAGTAGGTAAAGTAACCAAAGCTCAAATTAAAGAAATTGCAGAAAAAAAGATGGTGGATCTGAACGCAGTCAATATTGAAGGAGCAATGAAAATTATTGAAGGAACTGCTCGTTCTATGGGAATTGAGGTGGTGGAATAATAACGAGTAATCAGCAAAATAATAAACCCCGCTTGAGCGGGGTTTTGCATAAATAAAAGTGTTTCTATATACTAAAAACATATGAAATACATACCGACTATCGGATTAGAAGTCCACGCCGAATTGTTGACGCAAACAAAGATGTTTTGTGAGTGTTTGAATGATGAAACACAATTAGTCGCGAATACGAACATATGTCCTGTTTGTCTGGCTCACCCAGGCACGCTTCCTGTTGCAAATAAACAAGCAATTGATTTTGTCATCAAAACAGGACTTGCGCTCCATTGTGAAATAAACAAAATTTCAAAATTTGATAGAAAGAATTATTTTTACCCCGATCTTCCAAAGGCGTATCAAATTAGTCAATATGATCAACCGTTCTGTAAAAATGGATATATTGTGCTTCCTGAAAGCAATATAAAAATAGGAATTACTCGCATTCATTTAGAAGAGGATACAGCAAAGTTAACACATGCGGCGGATGGGAAGCATTCTCTTGTTGATTTTAATCGCGCTGGAGTGCCCTTGATGGAACTCGTCACTGAGCCCGACTTTCATAGCGCAGAAAGTGTAGTTGCATTTGCGCAAGAATTTCAATTAATACTTCGATATTTAGGAGTCTCGGATGGAGATATGGAAAAGGGGCACTTACGTTTGGAGGCGAATATTTCCATTGCGCCAGAGGGTCAAGAAAAACTAGGTACTAAAGTAGAGGTAAAAAACCTCAATTCGTTCCAAGCTGTGTTTCGTGCCGTTCAATATGAAATAGAACGCCACACGGCATTATGGGAGGAAGGAAGAGAAAAAGAAATTATACAAGAGACACGGGGGTGGAATGAAGCAAAACAAGAAACATTTTCTCAGCGTTCAAAAGAGGATGCACACGATTACCGGTATTTCCCCGATCCTGATTTACCCTCCATAGAATTGAGTGATGTCGATATAGAGAAAATAAAGGCGTCTATTGTGGAGCTTCCTGCGCAACGAAGAGAACGACTTTCGCAAGAATATAATCTTTCAGAAAAACAGGTAGAATTATTAGTGCGAGATATATTTTTGTGTTCTTTCTTTGAAGAAGCGGTCTCTGAATTAAAAGCCATAAATCCAAAAGGGAATGTGGAAATGATATACAACTATATTGCGAGTGATTTGCAAGGAATTCAAAAAGATTCCAGAATTCTTATAAATGAATCAAAAATAAAACCAGTTCATGTGGCGCAAATTGTAGCGCTTATTGGTGAAAATAAAATATCAAGTCGTGTTGCAAAAGATGTGTTGAAAGAAGCATTTGATTCTGGTAGTTCACCGCAAGATATCGTTGAACAAAAAGGACTTACGCAAGTATCTGATGAATCTGCTCTCCAAAAGATAATCGCGGAAGTTATTCTCGGAAATGTATCTGTGGTAGAAGAATACAAGAAAGGAAAAGTAAGTGTAGTACAATTTCTTGTAGGGCAAGTAATGGCAAAAACCAAAGGAGCCGCAAATCCAGGAATGGTGAGAACAATGCTGGAAAAAGAGTTGGCAAAATAGGAGCTAGTAAAACAACATTCTCACATTCTCAAGAATGTGAGAATGTTGTTTTGGAGTGTTTTGGTTAAATCTGGTTTTTCTATCCATGTAATATCCTTATTTTTTTTAAACCACGTCATTTGACGCTTCGTATAGTGTTGAATTTCTTTTTCTAATAATTCTTCCATCTCTTTTTTTGATAATTTCTTCTGAAGAAATTGGGCGATATATCTATATTCTAGACCGAATGATTCGAGTCGTGCATATGAGAGTCCTTTCGCGTGGAGTTGTTTTACTTCAGTAATCATACCTCCGCGCAACCGCTTCAGAAGTCGCACGTGTATTCTTTTATATAAAGTAGATTGGGTGGGATTGATTCCTATTATAAGAGCATTAAAAGTCGCTGTTTTCTCAAGTGGGGGGATAGTTTTTTGTTCGTGTAGTATTTCAAGTGCACGAATAAGTCGTCTGCGATTATGTCTATCTATGGTTTGTGCACGCACAGAATCTTTTTTTGTGAGCATGAGGAATAATTTTTCTGTGGTCAATTTTTCTAACTGCATACGTAAAACAAGATTTGGTTTTACATGGGGGAGTATATAGTTATATAAAACTGAATCAATATAAAGACCCGTACCTCCACAGAGTATAGGAAATGTTTTTTGTTTGATGAGTTTTTTTAATATTTTTTTAACATACTGTTGATACTGAGAAACAGTGAAACGTCTTTGAGGAGATGCGATATCAAGTGCATAATGGGGGATGCCCCGCATTTCTTGGGAAGTAATCTTACCCGATCCAATGTTGAATCCCTTATATACTTGTCGTGAATCAGCCGAAATAATAGCCGTATTGAAGAGACCCAAGTTCTTCTGTTTTTTTATATAAAGCGCTATTTTTACTGCCAAATCGGATTTTCCACTCGCCGTGGGTCCAAGAACAATGATTATTTTTTGAGGTTGACTTATTTTCATAACATGATTAGCATGAAATGAGTAAATCATAGAAGGAGGTGGTATGTCCATCGTCACGGTTCGGGGAATATCTATAACACCCAAAAAACATCTATTATTGTTGATGTGTGTCGATGATGTTTGGATTTTACCTGGAGGAGTATTAGATCCTCAGAATACAAATAGATTGTTTATATACGTGTCTTTTTTTATGAGGAGTATATTCCTATGAGCGATCGTGTATTTTCTTCAAAATACCTTCAATAAATTCTTCACTAGAAATAGTTTGAGTTTCTTTCTGTCCGCGTATACGCACGGCAACAGTTTTTGATTCTTTTTCTTTATCTCCCACTACTATGATATAAGGAATCTTTTGCATCTCCGCTTCACGAATGCGTTTCCCTAATGTTTCGTTGTCACCATATAGTTTTGTGCGAATACCATTGAGATGTAAATCTTGCGCAACTATCACTGCGTACCCAACCTGTTTATCAGAAACAGGGATAAGGGCAACTTGTGTCGGAGCAAGCCATGCGGGGAATACTCCCGCGTAGTGTTCAATTAAGATAGAGAGAAAACGTTCAATAGATCCCATAATTGCCGCGTGAATCATAACAATGCGTTCAGGTTTTCCCTCTTCATTTGTACAGGTAAGGTTAAATCGTTCCGGCATGTTTACATCTAATTGTATGGTGGCAACCTGCCATTCACGTCCCAATGAATCTTTTGCCATAAAATCTAACTTTGGTCCATAAAACGCAGCTTCTCCGACACCTAAGAATGAATCAACGTTCTTCTCTGCAATAATTTCTTTCAACATGGATTCTGCAAACTTCCATTTTTTTGTATCTCCTAAATATTTTTCAGGATGCTTCGGATCATGTGTCGAAACACGAATACGAAGCTGAAACCCAAAGACGCCATAAAAAGTATGAATAATATCCCAAATTTTTAAGAATTCTTCTTTTGCTTGAGAAAGTCGACAAAATACATGTGCGTCATCTTGAGTAATGGAAAGAACTCGAGAAAGTCCCGAAAGTTCTCCTGATTGTTCGTCTCGATATACTTTTGTAGTGTTTGCGTATCGTTGGGGGAGTTCTCGATAGCTCCATGCTTTTCGTGCATAGATTTGTGTGTGGTGAGGACAATTCATAGGTTTCATAGCAAATAGATGTCCTTCACGAGTATTAATTTTGAAAAGATCTTCTTTAAATTTATCCCAATGTCCACTGGTCTCGTATAAATCTTTTTTGGTAATGTGAGGAATGTCTACTTGTTCATATCCATAGGCATGACGAAGTTCCCATACAAAATTGTCCAATAAGTTGCGCACGAGAGTTCCTCGGGGCGTCCATAAGGGAAGTCCGGCCCCTACTAATTCAGAAAATGTAAACAAATCTAGCTCGGGACCTAATTTTTTGTGATCGCGTCTTTTTGCTTCTTCTTGAAGTTCTAAATATGTGTCTAATTCTTGTTTTGTTGCAAATGCAACGCCATAGATACGAGTCAGCATTTTATTCTTTTCATCTCCGCGCCAATAGGCTCCCGCAAGATGAGTGAGTTTAAATCCTTCGGGGTTAATCTCGGAGGTGTTTTTTATATGAGGCCCTGAACACAAGTCCATAAACACCACTTCTTTCTTTGCTCCTGTGCCACGCGTGGTTTCATATACAGAAAGAGGGGACTTTTGTTTTCGTAAATCAGCAATGAGTTCTTTTTTGTAGGGAGCTTTTTTGAATGCAAGCGCTGCCTTTTGAGGAGTAATTGATTTCTTGGTGAAAGTAAGATTTTCCTGAATAAGTTCTCGCACACGTTTCTCTAAACCCTCTAAATCTTTATCTGAAATAGGAGTCACAAAATCAAAGTCATAATAGAATCCATTATCAATGACGGGGCCAATGCCCAACGTAGTTTTAGGATATTGTTCAAGCACCGCTGTTGCAAGCAGGTGAGAAAGTGAATGTCTGACCTTATGAAGTTGTTCTTCTTCTTTTGTCTGTTTTTTACTATGTTTCATATAGAAAATAGTGTAGCAGAAAAGCGGGTTATTTGTATACTGTAGTGAATTGACTTTTTAATTACGATATGCTATAATATAATTGCATAGTCAAGGTGATTATGTGTTGTACATTACATAACAAAAAAGGAGAAAAGACCGTGAAAAATGATCATGGAACCAACCCCGCGATTGTTACAAACATAACTGTAACAAAATCAGAAATTAAACAATTTGGAATTTTCATTGGCTATATCATGTCAATACTAAGTTCCATAATTTCACATTATTTTTTCTCATTAAGTAGAGATGAGAAAAATAAGTTGTTACAAAACAAAGATGCATTTGCTAAAAAGATTTATAATGCTCTCGTTTTTGTTTTTGCAGTAAACCAGGGTGAATTTGTTGAAACAAAAGTTTATTGGCAGGGGATCTATAAAAAACATTTTGATATGCATGTCGATTTCACTAATGTTAGTGTCCCTTCGAAACCAAATGGAGGCAAATGGCGATTGTTGTTTATCGCTCAAGGATTAATGATAGAAGATGCATGTAGTGTCTATAGGAGAGTTATGAAAATACATAATTCAAAAATGCAGAGAGATGGTTATTATAGTGCTTCCATTGACTACAGAGTAAACGATAATATTCGTAACCCTAAAGACGATTCGTATGCAATCTGGGTTCGCGATGGACAAGAAAGCGATGAAGAGTTTTATGGACAATCAGCCAAACAGGCAGATCCGAACAAATTAATTGGCATAACATTGCTGGAAAGGATGATTTACGGAATCGTTTATTTTATTGAGACGAAGAAGCATCTCGATGAAAAAGGATTAACAATTTGTTCCGGCTCCCGTACCGTTGATGGTCTTGTACCACGTATGCGTTGGTATCCAGATAATCATTCGGTATTCGTGGGTAACAGTAGTATGGACGACTACTATCCAATTGGTGGTATTCGTCAGGTAATTTCATAATTTTCTCATTTTTTCTCTTATGATTTGTTTTATGGACTCAAACGTAATTACGCTTGAGTCCTATTTTATACAAAAATGTGTATATAAATATGACTATATGCTAACTTCTACTTATGGTCTCTAACCCCTAACGACTAGTAACTAATTCCTAATTCAGCTTTAGTACCTGATCACAGACTATTTTTGTTTCATTATCTCTGGTGGAAAGTTTTCCTTGCACAATGAGAATATTCTTTTCTTGCCATGCTTCGGGGCGACGGAGAAGTACTTCTTCAAATACAATAATTTCAGTCGTGTCACTCATGTCTTCTATGGTCACAAATGCAATCTGTTTTTTCGTTTTTGTGATTATTTTTTTTACCAGCGTAACCACACCCGCAACGCGTATAGTGGTTCCTTTTGCGGCAAGGGTCGTATCAGCAAGAGTAGTTTTTATCGGAAGTACATTTTTTTCTTTGAGTGTTTTTTCATAGGAACGCATCGGATGATCTGAAAGATAAAACCCCAAAAGTTCCTTTTCCCAAAACAATATGTCTTCGGTTCGAGCAGGACTACTTGGCTTTAATTGAATATAAATACCTGCGGGAGCAGACGATGATCCAAATAAACTATTTTGTTTACACGCGGTGTGTTTTCGTGCTTCTTGAGCAAACTGTAAAATAGCATCAAGATTATCAAGAAGGTTTTGTCGTTCTGTTTCTAAAGAATCAAAAACTCCTCCTTTAATCATACTTTCAAGTGACTTCTTATTTAAATCTTTGTGAAGTACACGCGTAAGTACATCTGAAAAATTTTTAAACGGGCCCCCTCGTTGCCGTTCTTGTGCAATTTCTGCCACAATTGCTTCTCCCACATTTTTAATAGCCGTGAGTCCAAAACGAATTGCGTGTCCTTCTGGCATAAATAAGGCATAACTTTGATTGATGTCTGGGGGAAGTATGCCGACTCCTGCACGTCGTGCTTCAGAAATTAAAAATGAAATTCGATCAATATCACCTCGATCTGCATTAAACAAAGCGGTCATTAATTCAATCGGATATTTTGTTTTGAGCCACGCGGTGCGATAGGCGATGAACGCATAACATGCGGCATGACTACGATTAAATCCATAGCGTGCAAAGGGAGGAAAAAGATCCCAGATTTTTCGAGCGGTTCGTTTATCGATACCATTTCGAATCATACCTTCTATAAGGAGCTCTTCTTGTTTTGCGAGAAGCTCTTTAATTTTTTTACCAATAGCTTTCCGAAGGGTGTCTGCTTGTGCGAGAGAAAATCCAGCTAAGTCACGGGCAATACGCATCATTTGTTCTTGATAAATACCAATACCGTGCGTTGTTTTGAGTACAGGCTCTAATTTAGGATGCAGATAGGTAACCTCTTCTTTTCCATGTTTACGCGCAATATATTGGGGGATCAGTTCCATAGGACCCGGACGATAGAGCGCAACCATAGCAATAATATCTTCTAATTCCGTTGGTTTTAATTCTTTGAGATAGCGACGCATGCCACTTGATTCTAATTGAAATACCCCTGTGGTATCTCCCTTTTGTAAGGTTTTGAATGTATCGGTGTCGTCAAGGGGAATTTTGGAGATATCTATATCGACATCGTGAATCATTTTCACTAAACGTAATGTTTCTTCAATAATGGTGAGGTTTTTGAGCCCCAGTAAATCCATTTTTAATAAACCCAGTGCTTCAATAGTGTGTCCTTCAAATTGAGTAATGATAACGTTATCATCTTGAGGAGCGTGTTGGAGTGCAATATATTCCGTGAGTGGTTTTTCCGAAATAACGGTACCACAGGCGTGTACTGAGGCATGACGCGCAACTCCCTCAAGTCGTGATGCCGCATCGATAAGTTTTCGTGCGTCTGAATTTGAATCGTATAATTTTTTCAGATCAGGAGTTTCGTCGACAACTATGCGCAATGGTTTGCGAGTCTGTTCGGTTGTAAAAGGAATTAATTTTGCAACTTGATCACAAAATCCATACGAAAGTCCTAGCGCACGTCCTACATCGCGCACCGCTGCACGTGCCGCCATGGTTCCAAAGGTGATAATGTGGGCAACGCTGTTTTTGCCATATTTTTCTTCTAGATATCCCATCACTTCGTCACGACGTACATCGGTGAAATCGATGTCGATATCAGGCATTTGAATACGCTCAGGATTAAGGAAACGTTCAAAGAGAAGATCGTATTGAATAGGGTCGACGTCTGTGATGCGTAAAATATATGAAACAATACTTCCTGCCGCACTGCCTCTCCCAGGACCTACAACAATTTTTCTATCTTTTGCCCAGTTAATAAAATCTTGTACGATTAAGAAATAATCTTCAAATCCCATATTTTGAATAACACCGAGTTCATATTCTAAGCGTTGAGTAATTTCAGGAGTGAGGATGGGGTAACGGTGTACAATACGCGCATCTATCAATTCACGCATATATGCGGTGGGAGTTTTTCCATTTGGTACTGAAAATTTAGGGAGAAATGTTTTCCCGAGCTCTATTTGTACATCGCATTTATCTGCAATAACAACGGTATTCGTAATAGCTTCAGGATGTTCTAAAAAAAGAGTGGTCATTTCTTCGGGAGAACGCATAGAAAAATCACCTGCACGCAAAGTCAATCGATCATCATCAGTTACTTTGTTTCCTGTTTGTACTGCCAGAAGAATATCGTGATAAAACGAATCTTCTTTTCGTAGATAGTGAATATCTTGTGTAGCAACAAGAGGAATTTTTTCTTCCTGTGCAAGACGTATCAGGAGAGGGCGTATTTTTTGTAAATCGGGAATATTTTCTTGATCCCAGATTTCAATATAAAAATCATCTCCAAATAATTTTTTATAAAATTGAGCCGTTGATCGAGCTTCTTCTTTTTTATTATGCGAAAGGAGTCGAGAAATTTCTCCACTCATACATCCCGAAAGTACAATAAGTCCTTCGTGATACTGAGTGAGGAGCTCCTTATCAATACGAGGTTTATAATAAAACCCTTCTAAGTTAGCGAGCGTGACGAGTTGTAAAATATTTTTCCACCCTACGTTATTTTTAGCAAGGAGGGTAATATGATAATACTTTTCAGTACCGCCATTTGCTCTATCGTGCCTACTGCGAGGAGCAATATAGGCTTCAACACCCAAAATGGGTTTAATACCTGCTTTTTTTGCCTTTTGATAAAATTCTATCGCGCCGTATAAATTTCCATGATCAGTGAGTGCGATAGTATCCATACCCAATTCTTTTACGCGAGCCACTAAGTCTTCAATTTTTGCTAATCCGTCAAGGAGTGAATAGTGAGAATGAGTATGAAGATGGACAAATTTATTTGGCATGTCGGATTATGGAATTTAGTTACTTGAAAGATTGCTTGTATTATACTCATCAGGATGTGAGATGCAAAATATTGACAGCATGTATATATAGTTGTACTGTTTGATCAGTATATTTTATATAAATCAACCAAAAAAATAACGAGAAAACGGAGGAAACCGTGAACGGAAAAGAAGGAATAAGTCTTTCTCTTGAAGATTTTATTGCTCAAGAATTAGGGCTGGAAATTGTGAATAAAATCTCCGAAGAGGACGAGGAGAAAAATACGAGAGCTGCCAATTTTTATGCTAAATTAGGTAGACAAAAAAACTTAAAAGAAGGAAATGAAATACTTGGAATTTCACTTCGTGACATTGTTTTTAAAAATGCCGATAAAATTTCTTCTTGTGAGAACGAAGAAGTGTCGGAGGCAGTTATAAAATATTATAAAGAGAAGCAGATACTACTTCAGCCGGAAAGAAATGAAGAAGAATTAGAATCATTTAATATTGTTTTTGTCTCTGTGGATAGAAAGATTCATCTTTGTATATCTACTACCGTTATTGAATCTTTTTGGTTTACTTCTATTCTAGAAGCTCATTCTCCGATAACTATGTTCTGAATTTTTTTGTGACGCCCGATTTTTAGGGGGCGTCATTTTTATTTTTATAAATAAGTGTGGCATGATATACAGGTGAACAAGAAATCTGAATATATAATCGGTATTGATGAGGCTGGGCGGGGACCACTTGCAGGAAGTGTGTATGTAGGTGTGGTTGCGCTGCCAAAAAACTATAAGTCAGTATTCAAAAAAACAAATACACCGAAGAAATTAGCAGATTCAAAGAAACTTTCAGAGAAACAGCGAGAAGAATGGTTTTCATGGATACAGAAGAATAAAATTTTGTATGCATATGCAACCGCAACGCCAAAACAGATAGATACTATAAACATTGCACGTGCCTGTGATTGTGCTGCACAGAAAGCATATAATAAACTAACAACTAAAAACCAAAAATTAAAAACAAATAATAGAAAACAAATTAAACAGGGAGGTGCAAGAGTAATCGCGGATGGGGGAATAACTATTTCTGTACAAAAAAACATTGTTTTTCAACACTATCCGAAAGCCGATGAGCTCATACCAGCGGTATCATTAGCCTCTATTGTAGCGAAAGTAAAAAGGGATGCGTATATGAAACGTATGCATGTGGAGTATCCTCACTATGCGTTTGATGTGCATAAAGGGTATGGAACAAAAAAACACTATCACGCACTCTACCAACATGGATTGAGTCCTATTCATCGTTTGACTTTCCTACGGTCTTTGCATAGAATACAGAAAAGGAAATAAGTTTTCTTTTCTCGTTTTTGGTATTAGGTTTTCTTATGCTTAATACTAAATACTTAATACTAAATACTTAATATTTATCTACTATGGGAGGAGTACCAATGCGACATCATACGAGTTCTAAAGTGGGACGTCGCCGATCACACGAAGCATTAACGCCAAAACAACACATTGCACCATGTCCTGAGTGTAAGCATCCTGTTATGTCACACCGTGCGTGTTCAGCATGTGGGTTTTATCGAGGACGAAAAATTGCAGTAAAGAAAAAATAATAATTATTTTTTCTAAGTATTTATTTTTAAAAGTGATCTATTGGGTAGTTGGACATTGATTGCAAAATTGGAAATTGATACTTGAAAATTTTACCTATACATTTATGGCTACACGTCATCTTGCTCGATCAATTATTCTCCAGTCATTATACGAATGGGATTTTTCTGGAAAGGAGGGGGATTTAGTTCAAGTTACGCAACGAAATTTAGATGAATTTGGTCCCGGTATTGATGAGCCAGAATTTGTGTGGAAAATTATTAAAGGTATTACAGAAAATTTATCTCAAATAGACACTATTATTACGACGTCTGCAGTGGAATGGCCTTTTGATCAAATAACTTTGATTGATAGAAATGTTTTGCGTATTGGTATATATGAACTTATGTATGCCAACCATGATGAGGTGCCGTTTAAGGTGGCTATTAATGAAGCTATTGAACTTGCAAAAAATTACGGAGGGATCAATTCGGGTAAATTTATTAATGGAGTGTTGGGGACTGTTTTTAAACAGATTGAACAGGTACAGAAAGAATCAGAATCAGACTCAGCGACAGAAATTCAACCCACAGCAACATTGTAATCACTAACGACTATTAACCATCTATTCATCGTGTATGTCTCGAGACTTTGATGTATTTCAGAAAAAAATTGGCATTTCTTTTTCACACACAGATCTTCTCAAAGAAGCGTGTACACATCGTTCATACTTAAATGAGAATCAAGATTGGCCATTTTCTCATAATGAGAGACTTGAGTTCCTAGGAGACGCTGTTTTGGAATTAGTTATCACTGAACGATTATTTAAAAAATATCCCGATGATGATGAGGGACATTTAACCAGTGTTCGCGCGGCATTAGTGAATTATATATCGCTTGCTCAGGTAGCTCGCGATATTTCTCTTGGAGATTTTATTCTTCTTTCCAAAGGGGAAGAAAAAGATACGGGTCGTGCGCGTGAAGTGATTTTAGCGAATGCGTTTGAAGCTCTTTTGGGAGCAATATATCTTGATGGGGGATATGCCGTTGTTGCTGATTTTATTGATACCTATGTGTTTGTGCATACACAGGAGATAATTGATAAACAATTATTTAAAGATGCAAAAAGTTTATTACAAGAACGCGCTCAAGAAAAATTTAAAACAACACCTGTGTATCAAGTATTAGATGAATCAGGTCCCGACCACAGAAAGGAATTCTTGGTAGGAGTCTTTTTTAAAGATAAAAAAATTGCAGAAGGACGCGGGTATTCAAAGCAGGAAGCGGAAGTTGAGGCGGCAAAGACTGCGCTTGAGGGTCTGAGTGAAAAATAAGATAGTATGAAATTATAGATTTTTATTAAGACGATTGTATCGCTTCAAAAGAAGTTGATATTTTTACCAAATAAAGTAAAGTTACTGGGATGTTTCTTAAACGATTAGAAATTAACGGATTTAAATCATTTGCTACAAAGACCACGTTTGAATTCTCTGCGGGAATTGTGGGTGTGGTGGGTCCCAATGGATCAGGAAAATCAAATGTTATTGATGCGATGCGGTGGTTATTGGGGGAGCGTGAAGCAAAGAATTTACGAGGAGCTAAAATTGAAGATCTTATTTTTGCAGGAACTGCAAAAAAACCGCGCATGTCTCAAGCGCAGGTAAGTTTGGTTTTTGATAATGTACTGGGAAAATTACCCATAGACTTTAAGGAAGTAGTTATTACGAGAAAAGTGAGTAGAGCAGGAGTATCAGAATATTTTATTAATGATGCTGAGGTACGCCTAAAAGATATTATAGATTTTTTCTCTAAAATAAAATTAGGGACAAAGGGATTAACGATTATTGGACAAGGAGCAGGAGATATTTTTGTAAAAGCGACCCCTCAAGAGCGCATGATGATGGTGCAAGAAATTTTAGGATTGCGGGAATATCAGTTAAAGAAGACAGAGGCTCAACGTAAATTAAAAAATACCAAAATTAATTTAGAAAAGATTCAGGCGATGATTCAAGAAGTGGGTCCTCGGCTTCGCATGTTGAAAAGGCAGACCTCACGATGGGAGCGTCGATTTGAAATAGAACAAAAATTGAAAGATGTGGAGCAACTTTTATTTGCAAGTAAAATTTATACACTCACTCATGAAGCGAATCATATTACCAAACCAATTTCTGGATATGAGGAAAAACTCACAGAATTAAAACAACAAGAAGCAGAGGGGCAAAAAGCACTTGAAGAGTTAGAAAAAACATCTCTCAGCACGGATCGTATGCGAGAAGTACAAGAGAAAAAACGCATTTTATTTGATAAAAAATCAGATATAGAAAGAAGGATGTATCGTTTAGAGGCAGAGTTGGAACGAGTACATGCTCAAGAAAAACAAGGAGGCGCGTCTCTTGATGATGCAAAAGATGTTATACAGAAAGTACGTCAGATTTTGTTGGGTGCTTTAAAAATAGGAGATATATCTCAGGTAATTTCGATGCTACAATCAGCTCTAGAGTCCATAGAAATATTTTATTCTCCTAGAGAAAAGGAGATTTCTCAGGAAGAGGTTAAAGAACGGGAGGTTAAAATAAAAGAAAAAGAAAATCTTATTAACTCTATTCATACTATAGAGGAGGAAATTCATGCGATTGATATTCAGGAACAAGAAGTTTCACAAGGTTTTGAATCATTTAATAAACGATTTAAGAATGCGTTTGCTCACCTTGAAACGATTCGGATGCATATGCGAGACATGCAGGGGAATATAGAACACATTCGATTTGAACAGGAAAAAAATAAATATAAACAAGAAGAGTTGCGAAATTATATTAACTCAATTGGTGGTTCATATGAATCCTTCGTTGCGTGTGCGCACATATCAGGATTTGAACCTATACGAGATGAACGTGAACTCACTGAGAAAGAGCGGGAAAGTATGCGTTTACGAGGAGAAATTGCAAGTATTGGAGAGATAGACGAAGGGCTTATTACTGAAGCACAAGAAGTTGAAACACATTATGAGCATCTCACAAAAGAATCACAGGATTTAGAAAACGCCTCAGCTGATTTATTTAAACTTATTATTGAGTTGAATGAAAAAATCACGACACAGTTTCAAGAATCATTTAAGAAAGTAAATGAAGAATTCAATACATTTTTCAGATTAATGTTTGGAGGAGGATTTGGAAAAATGAAGGTTATCAAAAAGGAACATCCGACCGCTGCATCTTTAGATGGAGAAACTGAAGATTCGGTTGTCATACCGAACGAAGAAGAGAAGGAATCACAGGATGAGGCGCTGGGTATTGATATAGAAATTTCTATTCCACAGAAAAAGATTACTAGTCTGGAGATGCTCTCGGGGGGAGAGAAGAGTCTTATTTCGCTCGCGGTACTTTTCGCTTTAATTTCAGTGAGTCCTCCGCCATTTTTGGTTCTTGATGAGGTGGACAGCGCTCTTGACGAGAAGAATTCACGTCGATTTTCTGAATTAGTGAAAACTTTTGCGACGCACACACAATTCGTCATTGTGACTCATAATCGAGTAACTATGGAAGCGGCAGATGTATTATATGGAGTCACCATGGATGAGGGAGGGGGATCAAAGGTGCTTTCTTTGAAGATGGTATAAGAGCCTAAATTCTTGACTTATATACTATTTTTGTCTACTATTACCCCATAATAAATTTATACTCATGTTAGCAATTAAATTACGACCGATAGGAAAAAAGAAGCAAATTTCGTACCGTATTGTAATCGGTGAAAAGCGCTCAAAATTAGATGGTAAATCATTAGAGGACATTGGATGGTATAATCCACACACCAATAAATTTTCTGTAAATGCAGAACGAGTGCAGTATTGGATGAAATCTGGCGCCATGCCTACTGATTCTGTGCATAATATTTTAGTTACTGCAAAGTTAATAGAGGGAACAAAGATTGCATTGCATAAAAAAAAGAAAGAGGTAAAGAAGTCATAATCATTTATCATCTGTAAAGAAAAAAGGTCGTTTCAAACAAGAAAGAATAGACATTCATGGAACAGTTTAAAGATCAGGAATTTCTTGAGTTTCTCGTAAAATCAATCGTGGATACTCCTGCTGATGTAGTAGTAGAACGCAAGATTGATGAAATGGGAGTTCTTCTTACCCTTAAGGTAAACCGCGCTGACATGGGTCAAGTAGTTGGACGCCAAGGATCAACCGCAAAAGCGATTCGGTCTTTGCTTCGTATCGTGGGTATGAAAAATAATGCCCGAGTGAACCTCAAAATCCTTGAGCCCGAAGGAGGATCAATGCCTCGTCAAGAAATCGAATCAGAGCCTTCAGATGTTGATCGAGCAATGGAAGAGTTGAAGAATCTCTAAATTAGTTTACGATATATATAAACCCCGCTTCTGTAAAAAGAGCGGGGTTTATGATTTAATAGGAGGGTATTATTTATAGTAATCGTTCGGTATATGCAGTTTCATATTATTACTCTTTTTCCAGAACTTTTTGAATCGTATTTTCAGACGTCTATTTTGGGTAAGGCACAAGAAAAAAAAATATTTCAGGTACGAGCGTATCAATTGAGACAATGGGCGAGTGACAAACATCATAAAGTAGACAATAGTCCTTATGGAGGGGGGCCGGGCATGGTGCTTATGGTGGATCCTATTTATAAAGGAGTGACAGCAATAACCAAAAAGATTCACAAGAGTAAGAAGAAACAAAAGACACGAGTAATTTTATTAAGCACACGAGGAGCAGTTTTTAATACTACACATGCAAAGCGTCTGGCAAAATATAATCATCTTGTTTTTATTTGTGGCAGATACGAAGGAGTAGATGAGCGAGTGGCAACTCATATTGCTGATGAGGAAATTTCAATAGGAGATGTGGTACTTTCGGGAGGAGAGATTCCCGCAATGATGATTATTGATGCTATTGTCCGTTTCATTCCGGGGGTCTTAGGGAAAACAGAATCTCTTGAGGATATTAAGGGAAGTTATCCTGTCTATACAAGACCAGAGCAGTATATACCTGATAAAAAGAATACGAAGAAGAAGGCATGGGGGGTTCCCAAAGAGCTACTTTCGGGGAATCATAAGCAGATAGAGGAATGGAGAAAGAAATAATTGACAAATTTTATTCTTCTATTTATCTTATTGAGAGCAACTAAAATTACTGGGAGAGGTTTAAAATGAAACAAAAAACTGATAGTTCTAGAAATATTCCTCGTTGGGGAAATATTCTTCTCACTTTGGGAATTAGTATTGTTCTTGTAGAAGGGGTTAAGATTTTAAAGAAAGATTTTGCGAATTTTAGACGCAACTTACATCTCACAAAATCGGCTCAATGTTGAATGGGTTAAGTAATCCGCCTGTAGTTTGGGCGGTTTTTATTCTAAAAATCTTGCAATAAGCTTCTTTTTATGGTAATCTCGGATACGTCGAATAATAAAAAATAAACCTATGGCAAACGAAGAAAAAACAGGGGCAATACAGACCGATGCAGGAGAAGAAAAGAAAAACGATCAACTCGCGTCCTTGTTTGCGTTGCAACAGGCGCCTATAGACGAAGATGTTTTAGTTGAAATGACGAAAGCAGGTGTTGTCTATGGACACAAAAAATCACGAAAAAATCCACGCTTCAGCGAATACGTTTTTTCCGTGCGTAATGGAATTGAGTTGATTGATATCACCAAGACCTTACATGCGATTGAAATTGTTGCGCAATTCTTGAAGAAGAATAAAGCGGAGGGAAAAAATATTTTAATCGTGGGCACGCAAGCAGCAGCACGAGAGGGGGTTGAAAAACTTTCTGTCGCATTGGGAAATTGTCCTTTTGTAGTAGATAAATGGATTGGGGGATTAATTACTAATTTCTCAGTACTTTCAAAACGTTTAGATTATTTTAAACGTCAAAAAAAGGGATTAGCAGAAGGAGCATTTGCGAAATATACGAAGCGTGAGCGATTACTCATGGAACGAGAAATTTCGAAAATGGAAAACAAATTTAAAGGATTAGAGGATTTCAAAGGAGTTCCTGATATTATGTTTGTAATTGATAGTTCTGTACGCGGTCATAAAACCGCTCTCCATGAAGCAAAAGTGAAGAAAATTCAAGTAGTGGGTATTATTGATAACGATGATGATCCAACTTCTTTTTCATTCTTTATTCCTGCAAACGATCATTCACTTTCATCTATAAATTGGGTTATAACGAGATTGGTAGCACAATTAAGTAAATAATAATTAATAATTAATTACGTACTTTATTTTATGGGAAACGAAGCTATTGTACGATTGCGTGAAGTAACGGGTGCGGGAATGATGGATTGTAAACGCGCACTTGATGATGCTCAGGGAGACATTGAAAAAGCAAAGGAACTTATTTTTGAGCGCGGATTCGCCAAGGCGGCAAAGAAAGAAGAGCGCAAAACGGGATCAGGATACCTTGAGACCTATATTCACGCAGGACGAATTGGGGTATTATTGGAAATGAGGTGTGAAACAGATTTTGTTGCACGAAATGAAAAATTTATTGAATTAGCACATGATATTGCAATGCAAATTGCTTCTATGAATCCAGACTCAGTTGAATCTTTGTTAGCGCAAGCATTCATAAAAGATTCAAGTAAAACGATTGAGCAGTGTGTGGTTCAAGCAATTGCAACGATTGGAGAAAATATAAAAATAGAACGATTTTGTCGATACGAGATATAAATTTCTTGTATTGATATAGTATATCTTTTTCGACTTTTTATTTTAAACTTAAAAACTATGTGGCTGTATATTACGAAGGGAATATTTGTGGTGGCACTCGCAGGAATTATATATCTTATAATTCGTACGTATCCTTTGGTTCAGGAAGAACAGGAGCAAGAAGAGTCCACCACAAAAAAGCCACAGGGTGCGAGTGATACTATGTATGAGCTTGATAAAAAGATTCTTGTATTTATTGAAAAGGGTTTACGCAAAGCGCGAGTGGCAATTCTCAAGGTTGATCACGCTGTTTCTCAGAAACTCGATACAGTGAAGAAAAAAAGTCGAGCACATGAAAAAAATTCACTAGAAGTATTTACTGAACTTGAGAAAAAGGATAAAAATACTGATAGTACGGGTAATGAATAAAAATGCACGGGTGGCGGAGCGGTCAATCGCATCAGACTGTAAATCTGACGCCCTACGGGCTACGAAGGTTCAAATCCTTCCCCGTGCACATATATTATAATCTCCCTTAATGGGGGTGTATAATATGATTGGAGGAGTTTCGCACCTGCGTGCGAAACGTAAGGATTTGAACGCCGGAGCATGTGCAAATAGCAATGAGCACAGCGAGGCGGTGCCTAACCCGAGGAGCGTGGCGACGCGACGAGAGGCGAGGGAAAATCCTTCCCCGTGCACACTTCGACTTGTTATAAGGAGAGGTGCCACCTTAGCTCAGCTGGTAGAGCAACGCTTTTGTAAAGCGAAGGTCCGCGGTTCGAGTCCGCGAGGTGGCTCAGAGAAAATAGATAGTTGAATTTCTATATATTTTCCTTTAGTATAAATCAGATTGATAGATGGTATGTGCCGATGTAGCTCAGTTGGTAGAGCAACTCCATGGTAAGGAGTAGGTCCGCGGTTCAAATCCGCGCATCGGCTCAGTATTGATTTCTATTCAAAAATAAGATATAGTCCAAACCAATATGGCAAAGTCAAAATTTCGTGAGAATTTAATAGGATTACAATGTACCGAATGTAAACGGCGCAATTATTATACGAGCAGAAATAAAAAATCAGAGGGGAAACTTGCGGTGAAGAAGCATTGTCCGTGGTGTCGCATACATACGAACCACAAACAAGTGAAGGTGTAATGAAGCAATTAAAAGGCTAGTACTATAAAACAAAATCACCTCACGGGTGATTTTGTTTTATATACGTGATAAAATAAAAAGAAGGGGATATCGTCCAATGGTAAGACTCTGGTCTCCAAAACCAGGTATCTAGGTTCGAATCCTAGTGTCCCCGCTCAAATGTAAACTATCTCAGAAGATGATATAAGATTCCCTGCCTACCGGCAGGCAGGCCTCAACTCCCGCAGAGTTAAAGTTTTTCTGTATGAGTACAAAAAAGGTGCATTTTGTGTATCTCTTTTTGTATATGGGGGAATAGTATATAATTGACATTTTTATTATCTTGTGGTAGACTAAAGGAAGCAAATTGAGAAAAATTTTATAAAAATAAATCAAAAACTAAACAGAAGAGGTGTCAGTTGAAAAAAATTATATTCATTTTTGTTATATTCATTTTTTCTGCGCTGGTGATAAACACATATGCGCAAGATTCAAAAAATATCCAACCGTATTCTAAGGTGGGGAATGATCCACAAGACCCAACGTTTACATTTACTGGATTTGGTCCAGGAATGGTTCTATTTAAAACCAGAACTGATGTTTGGGTAAGAACAAACTCAGGAAGTGGAAAGAAAATTACTATTCTTATGAATAGGGGGGCCGTACTCTCTGTTCCTAGGGAAGTTTTCCTGTCCGGACACATAAAAGAATTTTTAATTGTAAATTGTAAGAATGAAACAATTCCAATTAAGAATGCAAAGGGAAAATCCCTAACAGAATTAGATCTTTCTGAGACCACTTTAATCGTTGATTATGATGCTTTTGTTGAAAAAATAAGAACAGAGAATCAATCAGCATCATCGGATAGTGTTTTGTTTCTGATTCAAAAAGGGCTTCAAAGTATATCTATTAGTATCGGAAGTGATATGGATAGAAGGTTAGATATTATAGGAGGTGAATTACATAATATTAGAATGACTTTAGAAGAATGGCTTGAATCTCAAAAAGAAGGAAAAAAGGAAGATGAAGAGAAAATTGAATCTTCTTCTGATTGGTGGAAATGGGCACTTGGAGCTGTGGGCGTTATTACTCTAGGAGTTATAACATATAAGTTACTCCAGCAGAAAGATAATGGAACTACTATCATTGTAAATCCACCAATTACACCACCAACGGGCGGTCCCGCAAATCCAAATAACTCCATGGCGCCAGGAGGAGGATTTGGTCTCTCATTCGGTGTAAGATTTTGATTTATTTTTTAGAAGCCGTTTTAAGCGAGGGCGTAATAACCCTTGGCTCAAAACGGCTCCATATATAAGTTTTTAAGCTGTGTGGCAGTTTGAGATTTTATATGTGGAGCATATTGACATAGAAATATCATTGTGATATAATACAAGCCACAACTAACATTTTAAATAATAATCAATATACGTATGAAATACATACAAAAAATAAACATTTTCGTAATACTCATCAGCCTTATCTTAGGAAACGGCATTTTGCCATTTTCTGATATATCAGTACTGGCCGCGGGAGCGACTCCCACTGTTACCACAGCTTCTGCAAGTGGTGTTTCTACTTCAGGAGCAACCGTGAATGGTCAGGTAAATGCAAACGGAGCACCAACTTCATACTGGTTTGAATACGGCACCTCTCAATCATTGGGAAGTCATACGAGCGTACAAGCAGGAGGCGATGCAACCTCTGCATCAGCAGTTTCTGCTTCTCTCTCTGGATTAACTGCGGGAACGACATATTATTTTCGTGCAGTAGCGCAGAACCAGTATGGAAAAGGGGAGGGATCAATTGTTTCGTTTACAACAGTAAGTAACGAAAGCACGGGAGGAACTCCAACTTCAAATCCAACCTCGACTGGATCTCCGGCGGGAACTTCAAGCGGGAGAACCGCAGTTCTGAGCAATCCTATATTTAATAATGATCCACAGGATTATGCTTCTTTACGTGTCTCAAATTATACAAACAATCCAGGTACTCCTACCTGGAGCAATCAAACCGATGTAAAAGCAGGAGATGTGGTGAGTTATAGTTTGTATTATCACAATACATCGGGGACAACCGCATTAAACACACGCATGAATCTTTCGTTCAATGTGGATCCTATATCAGGAAAAATTCAAGCAACTTCAAAATTATGGGCAGATAACGCAGCGTCAGTTTCAGGATTTACAACTATACAAATTCAGGGAGCACCTCAAACACCATGGAATATGGTATTCGATTCTGTTGCATGGCGTCCCAATCAAATGGTAAGCACCAGTGCACCGCTTCCTTCTGGACAGAGTGGAGCAGAGATAACCTCATCAAATGGTATAAATATTGGAGACGTTGCGGGAGGATGGAGCACACAAGGATCTCTTATCGTGCGTTTCCGTTTTACCGCAGCGAGTGATGATACAGGAGCAGCTCCTTCTGTAACAACTATTTTAGCAACGGGTCTTTCAGCTTCAGCTGCAACCGTGCGAGGAGATATTACTCCCAATAAACAAGATACAAACTATTGGTTTGAATATGGAACAACTTCTTCCTTGGGACAAAGAACCGCAACGCAATCACTAACGCAATCGCTTACCTCAAAGCAGTCAGTAAGTGCTTTAATATCTCAATTATCTGCAAACACCACCTATTATTATCGTGTCGTTGGAGAGAATAATAAAGGAAGAACTACTGGTTCAATTCTTTCATTTACGACGACCGGGGCAAATGGGGATACCACCGCACAACCCTCAGTTTCAACACAAGCAGCAAGTGCGACTTCTATTTCAGGAGCTCAGCTCCATGGACAAATTAATGCAAATAATCTTGCAACGACCTATTGGTTTGAATATGGTACTGATCAAACATTAGGGAGCCGTACAGCAGTACAAGGTGCGGGGACTGGATCACAAACAAATGATGTTTCTACGAGCATCTCAGGATTAAGCGCAAATACGACATACTATTTCCGTGCCGTAGCTCAAAATAGTAAAGGACGTACTTATGGGAATGTTATGAGTTTTATTACGACAACGGGAGGGGGAGATACAACAACAGCTCCTATTGCACAAACTATCGCTGCAGATACTATTACAAGTACGAGCGCTCGTTTAAATGGATCAGTGAATCCAGGAAGTCTTACCACTACCTACTGGTTTGAATATGGTACTGATCAAACATTGGGAAGCCGAAGCGCAACACAAAGTACGAATGGATCAGTAGTACAAGCAATATCAGGCAGTATTTCAGGATTGGTTGCAAATACGACATACTATTTCCGTGCTGTAGCTCAAAATAGTAAGGGAACTTCATATGGATCTATATTAAATTTTTCAACAACGAATGGAAATGGGGGAAATTCAAAACCAACAGTGACTACTCAGAATGCAACTAATATTACTCAAACGAATGCAACACTTGCAGGATATATACATCCAAATGGATTAACGAGTACCTATTGGTTTGAATATGGAACCACACAATCATTGGGACAAATAACGACATCACAAAATATAAATGCAGCACAAAATGTAACCGCGAATATTTCAGGATTGAGTGCGGGTACAGTATATTATTTCCGTGTCGTTGCTGAAAACACTATGGGACGCTCACAAGGAACGGTGCTTTCATTTACTACAACAACGGGAGGAGGAGATACAACAACAGCTCCTATTGCACAGACTATCGCTGCAGATACTATTACAAGTACAAGCGCTCGTTTAAATGGATCAGTGAATCCAGGAAGTCTTACCACTACCTACTGGTTTGAATATGGTACTGATCAAACATTGGGAAGCCGAAGCGCAACACAGAATGGAGGATCTGGATCACAAACAAATCCTATATACACAAACATTTCAGGATTAAGCGCAAATACGACATATTACTTCCGTGTTGCTTCTCAAAACAGTAAGGGACGTGTGTATGGAAATGTACTTTCATTTATTACAACAGTAAGTGGTGGTATTTCAGCACCAACAGTGACTACTCAGAATGCAACTAATATTACTCAAACGAATGCAACACTTGCAGGATATATACATCCAAATGGATTAACGAGTACCTATTGGTTTGAATATGGAGCCGATTCTTCTTTGGGTCAAAAGACAGCATCTCAGACGCTTTCTACAGCACAAAATGTAACCGCGAATATTTCAGGATTGAGTGCGGGTACAGTATATTATTTCCGTGTCGTTGCTGAAAACACCAGGGGACGCTCACAAGGAACGGTGCTTTCATTTACTACAACAAGTTCTGGTGGTGGCGGAGGTGGTGGAGGTGGAGGAAGTAGTGCGGGAGGACCACTGGTAAACACTGATAATGCATCAGCAATCTCACTTACAGGCGCAACCATTTATGGATCTATGTTTACCAATGGGTACGCAGGATATGCATGGTTTGAGTATGGTCTTACAAAGGATGCTATGGATGCAAAGACAAATGAGAAATCTATACAAAATTCTCAAAACTTTGTTCCTTTTAGTGTAGAACTTTCTGGACTACAAACTGGGAAAACATATTACTATCGCGCCGCGGCACGGAATCAAGTAAATACTTCATATGGAAATATACTTACCTTTAATACATTTGGTACTCAAGCATCTGGAAAATTAGCAACTGTATTAACAAAGGCTCCTACCTTTATTTCTCAGAACTCTGCATTGTTAAATGCAACGGTAAATCCTAATGGTATAACAAATACAACTGCATGGTTTGAATATGGTACGAGTGCAGGATTGGGATCACGTACGACAGCTCAGCAAATAGGAAATGGAACAAATGATGCACAAACATCATATGCATTAACACGACTTACTCCAGGAACAACATATTTCTATCGAGTTGTTGCACAAAACAGTTATGGAACAGTATATGGATATATTCTTGCTGTTCAAACACAATCGGGAGGGCAAACATTTACGGGTAATACTATTACAACGGTAAATACTACGAGTTTTACCAATACAACAACAGGAGGATCTTCTTGTTTAATAGTTGTTCCTAGTATAGCTCCTCAAAATATAAACGCAGGAGAAGCGTATACCTATACATTAACCTATCGTAATGGGTGTACGTATCCATTAACAAATTCATTCTTAAAAATTATTGCTCCTGACGAAACCGACATACAACTTGTTTCAAGTGATCGAGGTGTTAAAGAACAGAATGTAAACGAGGTAACCTATGATCTTGGTACTGTATTGTCAGGTGATCAAGGTTCAGTGACTATTCAGGGTGAAGTAAGTACAGGGGTTAATAAAGGAGATATTCTTATTTTCAGCTCAGTATTTAATTTCACCGATAGTAAGAATCGTCCACAATCGGTAAGTTCTTATCTAACCGCGGAAACTCTCTCAGGACGCACTTTGACGGCAAGTATATTTGATGCGTTCCAAGGACTTTTCGGATCATGGTGGTTTAGTTTGCTTCTCTTACTCATTATTATATTCCTTATCTATTGGATCTTCTTTAAAAAGAAAGAAGAAGAGGTGGTGGAAGAGGATATTGATGTGTTGAAAGCATAAAAACTTTCTCTACCAATAAAGATACTAAAAAATCTCTTGTTAACAAGAGATTTTTTAGCTATAGGGAGAATGGTAATCTTTAATTTCTAATTTCCATTAATTTTTATTGACAATATAATTATAGTAAAGTAGTATATATACAAGATCTGCAGACCGTCCCGCAAGGGATCTCGACTAACATGTCGGGATAGGCATTCCGCAAGGAATATAAGACCTACCGAGGATACATTCTTTTATGTACTGCGATCTCAAAGGTCGTTTTTTTGACGTATGGTATAGAACCGTGTAGGGCTATAACAGGATCATCCGACATATGTCGGAATTGATAATAAAATTATTATGAAGACAAAAGCACAAAAAAAACAAGAAATAGAAGATGGGGTAGTATTGGCAAAAGATGCAGTTTCAATGGTATTCGTTGATTTTGCAAAGACACCGGTAAAAAATATTACCGAACTTAAAAATGAAGTACGGACGATAGGGGGGGTGTATCGCGTCATTAAGAAACGTTTATTGCAACGCGCATTCACTGAACAAGGAGTTTCCGTTGATACGAAAGGATTTGGAGGACAACTTGCAACCGTATTTAGTCCGAAAGATATTTCCGAAGCGGGTGGAATCGTATATCGTTTCTCAAGAGGATTTGGAAAAGGATCGGCGTTTAAAATTTTGGGAGGATATGATTTGAAATCAAAAACGTATTTCTCTGATAGTGAGATGCAACGCATTGGTCAATTACCTTCGCGTGATATTTTACTCGCGCAATTATTGGGTATGTTGCAGGCCCCGGTGAAATCTTTAGTGTATACCCTGGATCAGATTGCAAAACAAAAATAAAAAATTATAAATTAATTCATTACAACTATGGAATTTAAAGATATTATCGAAAAAGTTGAATCTATGACTGCGCTTGAATTAGCAGATTTAGTGAAAGCTTTAGAAGAAAAATTTGGAGTAACTGCAGCGATGCCGGTCGCAGCCGCAGGAGCGGGAGCAGGAGCGGGAGCAGCAGAAGAAAAATCAGCGTATACTGTTATCTTAAAAGAAGCTGGAGAGCAAAAGATTAACGTGATTAAAGTAGTAAAAGAAATTACTGGTCTTGGTTTGAAAGAAGCAAAAGATATTGTTGATGGAGCTCCCAAAGCAGTAAAAGAAGGAGTAAAGAAAGAAGAGGCAGAAGAATTGAAAAAGAAATTAATGGAAGCAGGTGCTGTTGTAGAATTACAATAAATTAGTTTATTGTTCTATAAAAAATAACCACGTTATCAAACGGGGTTATTTTTTTATGTGCACCCTGTAGGGATCGAACCTACGACCTTCGCAATGTGAATGCGACGTTCTACCACTAAACTAAGGATGCATTCAAGTGTATCAAGTGTACAAAAAAATAGTAGAGTTGTCTATCTTAGTTTGTTTTTTTATGTATTGAGTGAGATTCATTTTTACGGTGAGAATATATAAAGTTATGCACAGGGGAGGTGTTGCAAAGGTGTGTAGAGTGGGTATAATTAAATAAAAGTGGTGAAAAGTGGATAACTGTGTGGATAAGTTAAAAAAGGTTGATGTTTTCTTCTTTGTCTGCCCTGATGGGCATGAGGCATCGGGGAACGACGCAGACAAAGAAGAAAACAAAGTTTTTTCATATAAATGGGGTGGTGACTATTAATTTACACGTATGTTTCTAGGAGAATTCAAACACAGTATTGATCCCAAAGGCAGAATGGCTATTCCTGCTAAGTTTCGTTCCAAATTAGATGGAGGGGCGATTATTACTAGAGGATTGGATCATTGTTTGTTTGTGTTCACACAAAAGGAATGGGATACCCTTGCACAAAAATTAATTTCATTACCATTGGCACAATCAGGATCACGCGCGTTTGTACGACTCATGTTAGCGGGTGCGGGTGAAGTAGAATTTGATACACAAGGACGTATCTTAATTCCAGAACATTTACGTACGTATGCACGTTTAGGAAAAAATGTCATCGTAACCGGATTATATAACCGTATTGAAATTTGGAATGATGTTGAATGGAAAGCGTATAAAACAAAAACCGAACGAGAGTCAGATCAGATCGCCGAGCAGTTAGGCGAATTAGGAATATAGACATGCATATTCCAGTACTTTTACATGAAGTTATAGAGACGCTCAAATGTATCCCAGGGATGACGGTGATAGATGCGACAACGAATGGAGGAGGACATGCACGAGAAATTATTAAGCGCATCTTTCCCGGTGGTGTGTTTGTGGGTATTGATTGGGATAGAGAGATTATTGAGCGCACCGAAAAAGAAATCAGAACAGAATTTTCTTCACAGGATCAATCAAAATTGAAATTTGTGTGGAGTAATTACGCTGATATTCAAAACGTGTGTGAAAAAGAAAAAATTACTTCAGTGAATGCAATTATTGCTGATTTAGGATTTTCTTCTTTGCAAATTGAAAGTCCACAGCGAGGAATGAGTTTTATGCGTGAAGGTCCTCTTGATATGAGATATAATATCTCATCGCGCATTCCCGCATACGAAGTCATTAACTCGTTTTCTAAGGAAGCGCTTGCCGATATCATACATACCTACGGAGAAGAACGATATGCCCGTGCAATTGCAGAAAAAATAGTCATCGAGAGAAAAAAAGAACGCATCTACACTACACGGCAGTTAGCAGAATTGATTGAACAGATGGTGCCACAGTATAAGCGGGGAGGTATTCATCCTGCGACCAGAACATTTCAAGCGTTACGTATATATGTGAATGGAGAATTTGAGAATATACAAAAATTACTCACAGATGCTCCATCTATACTCGCTCCACAGGGAAGATTGGGAATCATTACGTTCCATTCTCTGGAGGATAGGAGAATAAAGCAAGGATTTAAAGACTTAGTAGATCAAGGAATAGGAATTAGTATCACGAAACGACCACTCATTCCTACAGAAAAAGATATACAAGAAAATCCACGTGCGCGCTCTGCAAAACTTCGTGTATTTGAAAAAATATAAAATTAGAAATTAATAATTAGAGATTTCAAAACTTATGACTGTCATTGAATTCAAAAAAAGAGAACTCAGAGGAAATATTTTTATACTGTCAACCATCACACTTATCTTCGCCTCTTTTATTGGAGGAGTTTTCCTGTATAATGAAGTTGCTGCATTACGACAAGACATTGCAAGTAAGAGAACAGTTCTCGCGCACGCACAAGTACGAAATGCTGAATTAAAAAATGATATGTATCAATTTCTTGATGAAGCAACTCAAGAAACATTTCTTCAATCACGAGGATTAATTTCTGAAAAACATCCTCAATATTCAGAAACAGCATCGACAGTGGCAACACAACGTCCTTAGTGCAAAAATGTACGCGAATGAGATTCCAACGGAAGGTGATCTGTACTAATTAAAGTAACGTTACGGGGATGAAGTTTAAATTTTGGTTTATTCGCATAGGATTTGTACTTATTTTTGGCGTTTTGGTCGCCAATTTATATGTGATTCAAGTTTCTCAGGGGCAGTTTTATACACAGAAAGCTCAAGCGCAAGATCAAGCCTCAGGAGCCCTCGAGGCACGTCGAGGAACTATATATATGACTGATAAAAATGGAACGGATATTTCTAGTGTATTAAATAAAGAATATCCTCTCATATATGCAGTTCCAAAAGAAATAGAAAAACCATTAGAAACAGCACTTGCGGTAGCTCCTTTAGTGGGCATCTCTAATGAAACATTGGAAAAATCATTGAGTAAAAAAAATGATTTATATGAATTAATCAAAGAAAAAGCAACGCAAAATGAAGTTGATCAGGTACGCGCACTAGGTATTAAGGGATTGTATGTAAAGAACGAAACATTTCGATTTTACCCTTCAAAAGATATGGCGGCACATGTCTTTGGATTTGTTTCATCGGGTCAGGATGATATCATGGCAGGACGATATGGATTAGAATTACAATTTGATAAGGAATTACGAGGGATTGATGGTATCGTCACGGGAGATACGACGCAGGGACCACAACGGGGGAAAGATATATACACAACACTTGATAGAAATATTCAAGCGGAAGCTGAAAAGATTATTAAAGATTTAATAAAGACGTGGACTGCAGAATCGGCAAGTGTGATTGTACAGGATCCTTACAGTGGAAAAATTCTTGCTATGGCAAATATGCCCACGTTTGATCCGAATGAATATGCAAAGTTCAACGTAGGAAGTTTTTTAAATAATTCCATCCAATCTTTATATGAACCTGGGTCAGTATTTAAAATGATAACCATGGCGGCGGGGATTGATTCAGGAAAAATTACTCCTCAGACTACGTATCGAGATACGGGTTCTTTGACAGTAAATGGACGTACTATTAGAAATTGGGATGGGAAAGCACACGGAACACTTACTATGACGAATGTTATTGAGCAATCGTTAAATACAGGGACTGCATTCGCACAACGCACCATGGGGAATGAAATTTTTCGTACGTATGTAAGAGATTTTGGATTTGGAGAAATTACGGGAATCCAATTACCAGGAGAAGTAAAAGGAAATATTAGAAATATTGAAAATACAAAAGAAGAGATAAACTATGTAACTGCTTCTTATGGACAGGGTATTTCAGTGACACCGATTCGTATGATTAGTGCTGCGTCAGCAATTGCAAATGGCGGATTACTTTTAAAGCCTCTTATTCTAAAAGATGATGAGACACAGGTGGTGCGACGAGTTATTAGTGAAGATACATCTCGCAAAGTAATGGACATGATGGTATCGGCGGTAGATAAAAATATTCTCGCGGCGATTCCTCAGTACAATGTAGCAGGAAAAACAGGTACCGCCTTTATTCCCGATTTCGGACGCAATGGGTACACTGAACAAGTTATTAATACCTATATAGGTTCAGCTCCTGCATCACACCCTCAATTTGTTATTCTTATTAAATTAGTAAAACCACGCAATGCGCCACTCGCAGGACAAACAGTGGTACCTGCATTTAAAGCTTTAGCTCAATTTATTCTTAATTATTATGAGATTGGACCAGATAGAATAACCCCTAATGCATCATCAACTCATTCCTAAAAAACATATGCATAATATGAAAAAAACAATGGTACGTATATTACATCGCATAGTGCATTGGCTCGCACGTCAAACCATACGTACCTATAAACCATATATTATTGCTATCACAGGGAGTGTAGGAAAAACATCTGCAAAAGAGGCAATTTATGCGGCACTCTGTGAAGCACGTCGAGTGCGAAAAACACAAGCAAATTTTAATAATGAATTAGGGGTTCCACTTACTATTCTAGGAAATTGGCATACAATCACGCGACCCGTAGGGTGGTTTTGGATTCGAGTTATTGTGGGATCTTTTTTTAAAATCTTATTTCCATTACGGAAACAATATCCAGAAGTTTTAGTGCTTGAATATGGGGCAGATAGACCAGGTGATATTGCGCATCTATTATCTATTGCGCATCCGAATACAGGAGTTATCTCAGCTATAGGAGAAATGCCCGTTCATGTAGAGTTCTATCCTTCAGGAGTAAGTTCAATTGTAAAAGAAAAATCACGTTTGGTTCATGCATTAAATATTCGTGATAGTGCTGTTCTCAATGCTGATGATCCTCACACAAAATTAATTTCAGAAAAAATACGAGCACATATAATTACGTATGGGTGTACAGATTCTGCGGATGTAAGTATTTCTCATATACGACATATAGTAGAACACAATCGTATTATAGGAATCACGTTTAAATTAAAATATGCGGGATCGGAGGTTCCGTTTACTGTTCAAAATGCTTTCTCTATAGCGCATGCGTATGCGGTTGCATGTGCTGTTGCAGTGGCGAGTGAATATATGAAATTAAATCTTATAGCCATTTTTGATTCTATTGAAAAACAGTATCGCCCCATGGAAGGAAGGTCAGTTATTTTAAAAGGAATTAAAAATACACAAGTAATTGACGAAAGTTATAATTCATCTCCTTTAGCTCTCGAGACGGCATTAAAAACCATGCAACTTGTTGCTCATACGCGTCGTGTAGCGGTTCTTGGTGATATGTTGGAATTAGGATCTTTCTCTATAGAGGCTCATGAGAAAGCGGGAATACTTGCTGCTCAATGTATCGATGTACTTATTACGGTAGGATCTCGTGCAAAATTGATAGCACAGAAAGCGATAGAAAAAGGAATGTATGAAGCGGCAGTACATTCGTTTGATACTGCGCAGGAAGCAGGACTTAAATTGCAAGAAATAATGAAAGCGGGAGATATTATACTCGTAAAAGGGTCTCATTCTCTTGAATTGGACAAGGTAGTAGAAGAAGTGCGCGCATAATAAGTTTTATTCTATAAATTAAAAACATACACAGAACTGGTGTATGTTTTTAATGGAATAGAAAATTGCTTTCAACTGTCTATTCATGTACAATTGACACTAACTTTGTTCTTATTACTGTACACAAACATTAAGATAGAGCAGAAAATATAACATAATAACAGTACGTCATACACATGAATATAAAAAATATACAATGCAAGGGAATAAAGGGTAAGGCAGTTGTTTGTTTTGTTTTACTATTCTCTATTCTGTCTCTTTCTTATAATCCGCAAATAGTTTCTGCGGCTGACACGACTCCTCCTATTGCATCTGCCCCAACAGCAACACCACAATCCTTAAAAAGTGGGGCAACCTCTAATTCAACAGTGCAGATGAATGAAGCGGGGAATATTTACATGGTGAAGAATGGAACTGGTCCATCAGCAACAGCAAATACTTCTGCAAATTTGACTAACCTGGTAATTAGTGGATCTCCTACGAACTATTCATTTTCAGGTTCAACATATAACTATAATGGGGTATTAGTAGCAAATGGTGTTTCTAGTGTAACCGTAACGCCAACGGGATTGGGGGTTATCACCGTAAATGGAAATGTGGTTTCTTCGGGGAGTGCTTCGGGGGGTATCGCATTAACTGCTGGAACAGAAACCGTTATTGAAGTAATTGCTACAGAGGTGGGTAAAATACCAGTATTATATCTCATTCGAGTTATGAGAGATGTTGTGTTAAGTGAAAATACTTTGTATCAAGGAGGAAAGATAGCAAAGATTTTTGGTTCTGGTGATGTTGGATATGTAGCAGGACAAACAAGAGGTTTAATAATGACAACAACCGATGTGAATGGTGCTACGTGGGGATGTGAGGGTACGGCTATTTCTGGAGCTGATGGACAAGCGTTGGGTACAGGATATCAAAATACACTAGACATCGTTGCGGGTTGTGGAACTGCAGGTATAGCTGCACGACAAGCAAGAGATTATAGAGGAGGTGGTTATAGTGATTGGTATTTACCAAGCAAGGACGAATTTAGTCACATCCTTGATAATGGAGTGAATGCTGTTAAATATTGGACTTCTAGCGAGTATTCGAATCCAAGTTATGCATGGACATATCATGGAGGAACATGGGCTAGTACTCAAGATGGTAAAAGTTGGAACGTTCCTGCCGCTCGTTTTGTACGAACATTTACTGCTTCGCCCCTTACAACTCAAGCTACGCCAACATTTAGTACGAGTGGTGTTGTTCCAGCTGGAACGACGGTGACGATTACTTCAGCAGGTGCTGATGCTATTTATTACACAACCAATGGAAGCATACCCACAACATCTTCAACAAACCAAGCCGTCACGCCACTTGTTATCAATGGCAGTGTGACTGTGAAAGCATTAGCGGTGAAAGCGGGTTACAACAGCGCTATGGCAAGTGCGTACTATACAACCACATATGATTGGAATACAGCAATAAATATTAATCATACAGCGTTTATTGCAAAAAGCTCTGCGGTAGCAAACACGCCGTATACTGTAACGGTACCAGCAGATTTAATTGAGGGGGTATACGATATAGTTGCTGTTGATACTGCTAATAATACATCAAGTGTTGTTCCAGGATGGTTAACTGTCGATAACACAAGTCCTACCGTTGCACTTTCATATAGTGAAAGTCCTGTGAATGCAGGAACAGTAACTATCACCGCAACATATTCTGAACCGATTGCGAGTGTACCTACTATAAGTGTCAATCAGCCGGGGAG